>ERZ1034865.162-NODE-162-length-48396-cov-53.457107_pt1 | contig 48396 bp, 39 predicted proteins | sample MGYA00520632_ERZ1034865 | MGnify/ENA primary metagenome ERZ1034865 (study PRJEB33766, sample SAMN09781738) | gut metagenome | biome: gut microbiome | host: Homo sapiens | place: Madagascar | study: EMG produced TPA metagenomics assembly of the PRJNA485056 data...
AGATGAACCTCCAGATGAACCTCCAGATGAACCTCCAGATGAACCTCCAGATGAAGGAGCCCAACCATTAGCAAGTGTATTATGATGTGCAATATCTGCGTGTTCACCCTCAAGTTCTTCATAGGTTTTATGATAGTATACTTCATTTGAACCATGAGTTGAACGATAGTTACACAGAGCGTTTATACCAGTAGCACCAGAGGGGAAGTACCCAACACAGTCCTCATACCCCATAAAACGGCAGTTTCTATCTGGCCTAGTAGTAGTAGTATCCCCACCATCAATTTTTGTATCCAAATCATCAGCTTCAGCCTTAGTAGCACAACCCATAGGTGACCAATTAGCATGAGCCTGAGTATTATAAGCCTTGACTGGGTCAGTTACAACCTGACAAGTCATAGCAGTAATAGGTGGCAGCATTCCAGTCTTAGCATGAACCACCTTGGGCATTACAGTATGTGGGACTTTCTCTTTCTTGAACTTAATTTCATAGTCAGTCCCATGAGGGTCAGTAAACACAAGCTTGGTTCCATCCTCAGTCCTGTGGATACCATGAGCACCAGTTACACTGTCTACGGTGGCTTTCTCGTGTTCTTTTTCAATCAACTGGGAGACTACATAATCTCGATTGATACCTGGGGTTCCATCTGCGTTTCTGACAATCTTAGTGCCATCTGACATCTTTACATTGTCTACCAGCGCAAGATAGTCCTCATTAAGCTTTGTCCAAGCTTTATCAACAGCGCCTACTTCATCCTGAAGGTTTGTGTCCAGGTTAGTAGCAACGCCGTCCTTACCAGTAACAGTAAGCTTCAGCTTTACAGCCTTAGCATGAGTAACAGGGGAGAATATCTCCCCTGACTTGTTTTTTACAAACTCAGCTTTTGGTTTGTTAGACATTGTATTTCCTCCTTGAAGTGATTACTGAGGGTAAGTGTATATTCTTGGTTGATAATTTCCAATCTCAGGAGTTGTATTGTCTTTGAGTGTGTCTGCATATGACAAATAAGATGTGTTCAAGTCATAGTTTAATGAATTAAGTGCCATACCAGTCCAACCTGCTGAAGCAAACACGCTAACATGCTTGTAAGACCAATTTTCATCGCTTTTTCCACCCATGTTATACTCTGTTGGAGAGCTTGCCATAATTACACCAAGAATGTCTGAAGTGTTTCCAGTGATTTCAGTCTCTTCAGACTTACCAAGCGAATCATAATAACAGCTATTTCCACGTGTATTTATTACCCATGGGAATGCCTTAGTGTCTGACAGTTTTGGGTATTTCCAAGAGCAATATGCTGCACTGTCATTTCTGCGTCTAATTCCAAAACAGGTTATATTGAAGTATCTTTCTCTTGAACCAGAAGGCACTGTATACCCATATACATACCCAAAGTCAGAACTAACAGCTGATGTTATTTCTGTGGTTGTCTCTGCTATTGAATACAGCATTGCCATACCCCTTGAGTGATATGGCCCCATAGAATATACACCACTGTAGCTCGCTATTGTGTCCTCATTGAACGGTGTGTAATTTCCCCATCCAAAGTTCTCTTCACCATGGAATGAGAATACTGGTGTAAGAATTTGTTTTCCAATTGAGCAACGGATTATATCACTATCATCTGACTTTTGTTCCCCTGGACCAACTGTAGTCTGTCCATCAGTATTTGTTCCATCAGCACGTGAAGTAATTGCTGGTAGTACAGAGTAAGTGACTGAAACTTGCTCTGGTATAATAGTTCCCGTGAAATATTTTTGTAAGGAGGTGATTGCTGAACCATCAATAGGTGTCATATACTTCTCTCTGTTCTTCCAGCCGTTTACATCTATTACTTCATCAGCTTCATTTACTTCACCCACTGATGTCCAGTATCCACCATGATTACCATTACGATTAGCACTCATTGACAATGCGCCAATAGAGTATGTTATTGCAGTTTCGTTACCCATAGCCCATGTTGCTCCAGGTGTAACAATGTCAGCACTCTTTGCTTTCACAAACTCAACATATGAGTCATTAACTGCACGTTCTGAGTTACTGGTCTGTAATACATATCTAAGTTCATTATGCCAATTGGTATTTATTCTGTGGTCCATTTCTTTATAATCACTATTAACATTACTTGTACTTCCTGGGTAATTTATACTAGTGCCTGCAATCAAATCTGGGTTCCAAGTTCCTTCAGGTGTGCCTGTAGCGTTTCTCCAACCCTGAGTTGAATTGTAGTATTCTGTATTTGAATCCTTACTAAATCCACCACCAAATGAATTATACGGTAAACTATTGGGGAAACAAAGCATAAAGGGTGAATATCTTGTACCCCAACAATACTTCTTTATGTCTTCACCCTTTTTGTTTAGTACAGTGGCTGATATTGAGGAAGGGTCATTATGATTATGAAGAAGGGTATCAACGCTAGTGGTTCCAAGTTCAATAAGCATTCTCAGCTGTGTAAGCGCAAACTGAGCATATCCAATCCCACGCCACTTGATTTCTGTACTCTTTTTATTTGCCAATGACTCAATACGCTTGGGGCTTGAGATTACTGTTGGAGGTACATTGGGGATAGACCGTATTTCCATTTTAGCAGAAATATCTGACCAGACTACATCATCATTAGGTGAAACTATGGAACTAGCTGTTGCTAAATAGTATGGTGCATTACCACAGTCACCTATGACTTTTGTTGTATTATCTGAATTGTCTACTACAGTACAAGGAAATGCTGATGTGAGAATATAAGGAACAACTACAGCCTTTCCGTTAATCATTTGAATAAACGCTGGGTGAGGCTTATAACCATCAAGAGGTTTTTCAGATATAGAATAGACTGCTTTTTTAACTGTGTTCTGAATCCCTGTTTCAAGTACAGTGATTTTATAGTATTTCAAAGTTTGAAGTACCATTATATCAACTGGTACAACCTCACCGGACTTGTACTGTTTAGATTGTGCTTTCCATTTATGCTTTGTACCAGTTGGGTCATATACCCACTTTCTAAAAGTTATCTTAGAAGCTGTGTCATCTATGGTAACTTCCTTGAATGACTTGTCTATAACATAATCATTATTTGAAACTGTACAGTTAGCAGGTATTGTAGCACTAACTGGGGTAATTGTAGGATAATTAACAAAAGCATCAACTTGTTTCTGAAGCCAGCTCATATCTGCCCCATCATTTGGTCCAATTCCATACACATCATAATTCTGATTTGCGCCTACACTAACATAAGCTTCATCAGGTTTGTTTTCATCTTGTAATTCAAAGTTACAGTCATAATTTTCATATGCATCAGAATCAGCGCATACCATAGTTGCTTTAATTACAGTATTAACTTTTGTTGCACTTTTCTTTAGTTCTATTGGGTTTTCTGGTTTATTTGTAGTCCCCCATGGGTTAATAAACGCACCAATAACATATCCATCCTTGTCAACTATAACTCTGGTTGCACCGTTCATATTTCTCTGTATTTCTGTTCTGTCACATGCCCATTGACCAACAGTTCTATTTGGGGTTGGGCTGGCTATTGCATTCTGGCCAACATAGTAAGTCTGTTTATTTTCAAAGTCACAGTATCTGCTTGCTGTGTATTTATATTTAATCTGGATTTCGTCAAAATAATTCAAGCCAAAGTCAGGTGCACTGTAAATTGTTGATGCACCTTCAAGACCATCCTCTGAGTAAGGAATTACCATGTAGAATATTCTTGAATAGGAATCCTTGAGGATGTCTTCATCTGTGGAATTATTGGTGTCTATTGGGGTTTTAGTTTTATCAACAAACCCCATGAGATACTCTTGTATGTTATCAATAAATCCATTAGTCTGATACTTGTTCTTTACTTTACTATCAAGAATAAGTGTACAATACTTTCCATAGGTAGCATCTGTCAAAACAGAACTTCCCAGGCTGTAAAACTTTTTCAGTTCAGATGAGTAAAATTTATATGTTGCAATTCTGATTATCTTAGTTCCAGCCCAGGTCTGATTTTTAACCTCGCCTGGGTCAGTCCATGTGATAGAAAAGTAACTGTCACCCAAGTCATTAGGTTTACTATATGCAACCTTCTCACCAAGAACAGCTCTAAACTTTGTTACTTTAACTGACTTGTAAGCGTCTGGACCAGGTTTAGTGGACTTCCACTCACCATTAAAAGTGAGCTGAAGCGTTCCATTCTTGATACGAATACCATGAACCCCAGCATCAGAAAGAATGGCTGAATCTGACCCAACGTTACTGTTGTGAATATCAAAAAAGTTAGTTCTATTTATAGAGTATGAATTATAAGTTTTATCAAATCTTGTATCAAAAGAAGGAATTGTAGATTTATACAGAGTGTGTATGGTATTATACACATGCTGTTTTAAGTCGGTATATGTGTAAGGCTGATTGTCTGTACTACCAGCAAAAAGAATGCTTCCTTCATTTACAACAGGGTAAAAGGTTTCACCTGATTTATTCTTCAGGTATTCAGCATTAGGCATATTATCACCTCATTTAAGTTGTTATTTTGGTTAGTTCAAGCGTTGCTACAACTTTATTATCATTTTTATTGCCATTATAAAATGATAGTGTAGCTGTTCCGTCAGAGCTTGATGAAAATTCACAGTTATGAGCCCCCATAAAGTCTTGTGGGTGTTTATTATTGAACTCATCTACATAAGCCTTACATGGGGCTATTAGTTCCATGTACTTTGATTTCATAATATCATTAGCAAGTTGTTCATAGTTATTATGATACTCATTGAGAATATCATCATCTGTAGAATCAACTGTGATATTATTGTTTGTTATTATACCAGCTCTCAAGTTCTCTCTACACTTATCAGCAAGTGTTTTTACATAGTTTTCCTCTGTAAGCGTAGAAACATCTACCCCTTCAAACAGGTTTGGATGTACAGGTGCTAAAAGTGTAACTTTTATAGCATCAAGTTGACTCTTACAATTTCTAGTATCTCCTACCTGTGATAATGTATATTCCAAAGCTTGAGTTCTAACTTCATCTGGCTTCAGTATTCCTTCTGGTATAAATAGCTCACATATGTCATCAACCAAAGTGTCTCTACCATACGCAAAATTAGCACCTGAATAGTCTGCTGTTTTGGTATCTTTCAAAGCTGCAGTGAAATACGCTTCACCTGTGTCTATAATTTGTATCTCTGTAAGCTCAACGTCATTATTAAAGTCTGACAAATCCAGCCTTGGAGCATCATCATCTAAGTTCTTTATTGATACCTGAGACAGAGCTACATAATCAGGAAAACCGTTTGTTTTATTTAACAAGTCTGGTAATAAATTTACAGATTGTATATATTTAGTAATCGCATACAGTTTCTCTGGGGCATTATCTGGGTCAAGAATCCATCTTACATATCCCAAATATGTGAATTTAGCTTCTGGAACCCATTCTGAACCAAGGTCAGTTACAATATCCACATACTTGTCTTTATAGGTCTTGCTATTTCCGTCTGAATCCGTGTATGCTGAGAAGTCGGTTTCACCTTTCCAGTTTACAAATGAACAGCTGGCATGTGTTACAGGGTAAAAAACATTGCCATCTTTATTTTTGAGGCGCTCTGCACCAAAGGACATAAGCTCACCTCCCAATTACTCAATTACAATATCTGTAGCTGGCTCAGATGTGACTGAACCAACTGGAGGGTTTTCCATGAACTCATCCATCTTCTTGACTGACTCATTGATTTTTGTAATTGATTTTTCAGTATTTACAATAACTTCATCCATTTTAGTCATGGATGAATTGTACTTATCACGCATGGTCTGAAGGCTGTCTTTATCAACCCAGACAAACTCATCAAGCTTGGTGGCTGTAGTAGCTGTATCAGGCATGTCATTACCTCCTATCAACATCAGCCACCAAGTTCTCGTGGCTGGAAACTATAAAATAATATCTAAACAATAAGGGGCAGCGGTGTTGTATCCGCTGCCCCTTTCTGAGGTCATTTATTCTGTAAGGCTTGCTCTAAAAGCTGTCTGATTTCCTTCAATTCACTGCGCAGCTCCTTGACTTCCTCTCTGAGTTTCTGAGTTTCCTGAAGCTCAGGGGAAGAATGAACTATTACAGCCCCAGACTGCTTGTCAACTGAGCAATTACTCTGGTTCAACTGCATATATTTCTCCTGTTACATGTTCTTCATAATGCTTCTGAGGTTCTGTGCACGGGGTCTACTTACCTGTGAAGTAGAGGTCAGCTCAACCTTACAACGGTAATTGTAAGCAGTAGAGCCAAGGTCAGCTTCAAAAGTGTAGGTCTTGAAGTCTACATTTTTCTGAACTGAACCTGTACTGGTGATGGCGTTCCAAGTGTTGCCGTTAATGTCCGTTGCATAATACATCTTGACGTTTGTATTAGCAGGAATACACAGGTCAACTACTTGCTTGACATGGTTGAAACCCTCAGCAATGTTCACGTTCTTTGAAACATATGTTCCCTCAGTTGCGCTTGTGAAGCCCACCAGCATAAGGCTGTCAAGAGCAATGGCAGGTGATGTGTAAGAGTTAGCAGTGATGTCTACCTTGACTTTGACACTCTCAGCCACCTCAGACAGGTCTCTGTCATCGTAGGTCTCAATTGGCATATAAGAGCCACCATTGATAGCATACTTCCACTGAATTGTACATCCAGCAGGGATTGACTCTTCAGAAGTAACCATCAAGCGGTCAAGCTTCACTCCAGTAACAGCATTAAATACTGCAGTGCCCTGAGTTTCAAACTTTGCACCGTACAGGTTGAACTTCATGTCCTGTGACTGGTGAGCCGTCCAGGTTAGAGCATTAGAGGAACTGAACAACGTACCAGCCAGGTATGGATTCTTACTCACCTGCTGCTTTGTAGTTATGTCAACCTTGGTAGTTTCTGCAATCCACAGAGAGTCAGCGTCACTGTTGCTCAGAATAGTGAAGCAATACTGCTGGTCGGCAGAACAATAGACCGGGTCATCAAAGGTGATTTTGGTCTCTGCAGAAGCGTTTGTGCTCTTGCTAATATCAGATGGCAGAACAACCTTTTCAGCATACACAATAGTTCCTGGATAGCCGTTCACCATGTTGCGTACCTGAACAGTTATAGGCTCCACAGTGTCCTTATCGTTGAAATATACACCAACTGCAGTCAGGAACTGGTCAACATCAAACTGGAACGACTGAGCAAGAGGGTCAGTGGGATTCAAACGGATGCGCTCTGTCCAGACTGTCTTGGTTGTAGTTCTCAAACGACCATTTGCTGTATAGTTAGCAGAACCTACCAGGCTGGGGGTGTCCTCCGGGTAAACCTTCAGCTCACGTGTACCACACAGAGTGTTAGCAGGGACTGTAAAGGAGCCACGGGCAATACCAGATGCGTCAGCCTTCAGCGTTCCGGTCTTACCACCCCTATAGGTAGCAGAGCTTGCAGTCAGGTTAATTGCCTTGCCATCAAAAGTAGCAGCCACGTTATTGACATAGGGTTCAAGATTCTGTACAACCACTGAAACTGTCTTCTGCCGCATATACATGATTGCAGAATCCAGAATGGAAGTTACCATGGACTTGGTGCTGCTTACTGAGGTACTGCCCCAACCCAAGGATGAACCACCGTCTGCAAGACTGTAGGACTGCCACAGTGCCTTTTCTTCCTGAGCCCATGAAGCACCCTTGTGGTACCACCAACGGCGCAAGGTCACACTGCGGGTCTTAGTACCACCCTGAACAACCACTGTAGTTTCATCAATCCAATTATCCACTTCAGGGGAAAGCTTTACAGTTGGCTTCTTGGGGAAGGCATTGTAACTGTTGACTCTCAGAATACCTGTAGCAGTGGGCTGACTGAGAAGCTTAATCTCAGTATAAGATGCCGTGAGCAGTCTGCCAAAAGTACCGGCATTATAACTGTCACTCTTATTTACAGTCAGGTTGGTCAGTGATGTGGTAAACGGCACTGTAAGCTCCTGATTGTCCAGGTCTACAGATGCTGTCCAGGCTGCGTGATATACGTCAGCCTTTGTCAGACCAATAAAGCCATCTGTAAAAACACCCTTCAGCTCAGTAGCATTCTCACCCTCTGCAGCTTCATTGTCCAGGTCAGTAATTGACTGGTTATACTCCAGAGAATTGATACGCTCAAGCATCTTGTACAAGTCCAACATAGGGATTGTTCTTGTGTTATTGTTGATAATAGTTACTGTGTCACTATTGGGTTTAACCAAAACAGAGCCCAATGCCAGAACTTCCTCATCACTGACTGAGGGTGACTCAACCGTGCGGAGAATATCAGGCTGACCACTCGTGACAATGACGTTACCATCTTTGTCCAAAGAAATGATATCACGTCTGCACAGAGTGAAGTTGTAGTTGACCAAGAATGTTGAGCCTGAAGTGGGTTTATCACCCTCTAGGAACTCAATGTAACCTGTATCAGTGGACTCATCTACAGACAAAGTATAGTCCACGTCTTTGACCATGGTCTTGTTATAAGTCCAGGTCACCTTATAAGAGCTGCCAGGATTGGGGGCTTTAGAACCAATAGACCAGTCAATTCCATCATTCATCAACTGGAAGTCTACACCGTTCTCATAGGTGATACCACCCTGAACAACGCTTACAACCTCTACAACAGGGGTCAAAGGAATATAATCAATACCGCCTGCAATGCTACCTCTGGTGAAGGTCTGTGATGCCTGAACAATAGATACCAGTTTGGTGACTGTATTTACGCTGTTATTATTCAACTGATACTTATTGTTGTTAGAACGGAACACCTTTGGCTCGTTGTCAATCTGTCTCAGAGCTTCAGACCGGGGTATGGGGACGTTGACTGCCACAGACTTGATAACCTCATAGCCCTTAACATAAGCTTTACCAGGCTCAAGTGAAATGTAAATATTGTCGTCATCGTGGTATGCCTTATCCACCAGGGCCAATCCACTTACCTTGTAATTGCCTGACTCATCATAGGTACGGCGTGCCAAGGTGTTGTTAATTTTTTCCATCTGAGCGCTGTCTGTATCTGGAACAGAATTCAACAGCTGACCATCTGTCAGAGAGTACATTATGGAGGACGTTGGGTCATTAACCACAATCTTGACAACTTCCTTCTTGCGGTATGCACCATCCTGACCATAGTTATCATAACCAGTTGCACAGTCCAGCAGGCTCTCATCATCCTCTGGTGTAATGGTTTCACTTACCAGAAGAGCACCGATAGTTTCAGTGCCAATTCCAGTAATAGTAAGGTGAGTATCATCCACGCTGCGAACGTCACCACCCAGGTAGATTCTACCTTTGGTCAGTGTTACGTTAGTACCATCAATCAAGACCTGACAACCTTCAATGATATTGCCATCTGTCATGATAGTGTCGCCTACATTCTTGATTTGGTTCTTGAGCATAGACTGAAGCTCATTCAGCTCTTTAGACTGACAAACTTTACCTGCTCTAAAAAGCATTTCTGTATAACCCTTTGTTGCATCATACAGATTGTAGTATTGTGTGAGGTTTACATCTGCCATAGTTGTTCCCTCCTAACTTAGAACTCAACAATCATTGAGAATGTATCTCTGCTGTCCTCATTACGGGTAACAACCTTGCGCTGGTCAAGGATTTCCAAAATACCAACATCCTCAATATCAGCTGGCAAAAGGATTGTCTTAGATGTAGAAACACCAGATGCCAGCTTGACTCTACTGAATACACCAATCTGGCGATATGCTACAGCAGGCAGCTCGTCATACAGGGCAGATGCCTCAATGTAGACCCAGTGAGCGCCCAGTTTAATAGCTTCTTCAGGGGACACCTTTCTCCAGACCTGGTCACGATAAACAACTGAACCTTCATCATCAGGAACTACCAGAGACTTCACGCTCAGCTTCATCATGCCAATCAGCTCATCCAGCTTAGTTGCATCTGCAGAAGGCAGGGGTGCTGAAAAGTCAGCTTCACCTTCATTATCCCATGGGCTGGTTCGACCAATAGCAAAGTACACGTTTGGAAGTTCATAAAAGCTGATGGCACGGCTCACGTGACCAATTGTAGTTGTAATAGGCAATCTAACTGCCATGTTATACCCTCCTAACGTCTTAAAAGATATGACTAAATTGTAATATCTTGTTATACCTTGGTAGTTGTTACAACAATTTCAGGCTGAAGATTTCCAGCCATTGGATAACCTTCCTTGGTTATAGAATCCAACCGTATACCATCACCAATCGTGATTGTATCTGTGATACCAAGTTGGCGTTGATATATTTCCTCCAAGTCACTAATAAGGAATGCAGGTGAGTTAAGCATCCAGTCATGTAATGGTGTATCACTATTGAGCAACCAAGTGTTAGTCTTAATAATTGGTGGCTGGTATTTGTCTTCCATTACCAGTTGTCCACTATCATGTGCAGCTTCAAAATCTTTCAAGCTGTTATAACTCTGTTCACCTTCCTGTGGAATCCAGCGCTTCCAAAGCTCTTCATGACTAACTGTGTTGTAGTCCCACAGATAGTGGTAATGTCTACTTACCAACCAATCAGCCTTTTCTCCATTCATAAGGACAGGCTGGTACTTATCCTCAAGAATAAGGTCACCAGCGTTGTAAGCATTTTCAAAAGCTTCCAGTGTGCTGTAACTTGATTCACCTGACAAAGGAATCCACAACTTCCAGAGGTCTTTATGAGAAATGGAAGGTGTGTCCCACAGATAGTGGTAGTGACGGCTCACAAGCCAATTAGCCCTCTCACCGTTCAGGATTGGTGGCTGAACGTCTGCATAATATCTGGGGTTCTTTTCCTTGAACTCTGTAATACCCTTTACTAGCTTATCCCAAGTAGTACCAGTAAACTCAGTACCATCTGGAAAACCAGTTAGTTGTTTGTCAGACAAGATACTGATAGGTTCAACCATGTGGACTATATCAGACAAATCCTCAATGAACTGCCAACCGTCCTTAATTGCCTGTGAATTATCCTGCTGATTGGTGAGCTGGGTAATTATATATTCACCCTTCTCATTGTAATAGGTAAGAACACCCAATAGGTCTTTCCTGGTAAGAATCAGGCTGCTGTCTGTATCCTTTCTGGAGCAGTCTGCATACCAAGTATAAGCATTGGTAATATAGTCCCATATATCCCGCTTACCAGACAGGGTGGCAGTCTTTCCACCAGACAACATAGCAGTACTTCTGGACAGAATAAAACCAGAGCTTCTACGGAATGTAGCCTGAGTTTGAAGGTGTCTGGAATAGCTTGCCCAAGCTTCATCTGAGTCATGGAATCCAGTTATGACGTCATATGACATAAGGATTGTCCAAAGGACTTTAACACCAGCTGCCTTAACTGACTTGACCAGGTCAACCAAGTCAGGGGTGACACCTTCTGGGATGGAAATATCAATGACTGCATGTGAGTAGTAGTCGGGAGAATAAAATCTCATTGTACCACTTAACGTACCCTTATCACTGTACTTTGCCAGTTCTTTCCAAGGCTCTTTAATGATTACATCTTCTCTAGTGTAGTTTGTGCCTTTCTCAGAGTTCAGATGGTCAACCACGTTGTCCTTAATGGCTGGTATAGTGGACTTAGGCTGAATAACTGAGTCAATTATTCGCTTACTGTAGTGAGCATCTGCTTCCTGATTCTTTCTGTAGATAGCAAAATAGTCACCCCAGTAGTCCAACCAATAACCAGTTGCGGTAGAAAGACACATTTCCAGCCGCATCTTGTTAAGGTCACCTTTAGCCATAATGAAAACGTCATACAGGGATTGAATTATGGCATAATGTACTTTTGAGGACTGGTTAAGGTTGAGGTGATAAATACCACGAAGATAAGTGAGGAATGACAAGGTTGCCATGAATTATCCCCTCCAATCCCAGTCTTTAGCTCTGATGCACTTGACCAGGACAGTACCAGGTCTGACCAGCTCATTGTCCGCTATAACAGCGTCACCACCCTCATTAACATGTATGTTGATAATGACATCTTCATATGCAGACTTCAATGTATAAATTATGTCTGACATATAAAAGTTGTTAGAAACTGAGTATTCATTCATTCTGGACTGAACCAGAGCATACAACAGTTCATTATAGATTTCTGTGTCGTAGTCATTACCAATCATAACAGACAGGTCAAGGTCTACAGGATGCTTGATAATCGGAAGGACTTCAACCTCAATTCCAGCTGCTCGATAGTCCTGAAGATTAGTCAAAATTTTTTGCTTCAAATCATCTGGCATTTCACCATCTGAGTTATGTGCATAAATCTTTACATACCCTACATAGTTGTCATCGCACCATGCACCTGTAACACCCTCTACTTCCAGACAGCCATACACAATAGCGTCTTTTGTACCTCTTGCCAGTGTCTTGATATAGTTCTGGAAGCGCTTCTTTCTCTCTGCAGATGTTTCCTCATCTGTACCGTTTGTAAACGATGCCTCATTTGCCACTGACTTGATAATAGCATTGGAAGTAGCAATAGTGGTGATAGACCCCAGAGGGACGTTGCCTGTGGTTCCAGTAGTTTTACACTGTACCGGAATCATTACACTTGTCAAGCCCTGCTCTGCGTAGTAGTCCTCAGTTGACTCAAAATAGATAAAGCCATAGATTGAGGATGTACAGAATACTGTCCCCTTGGGGAATGTCATACTGCTGGGCAGAGGTTCCTCAAAAGTAACTGTGACGTAACCAGAAGATGCCTGAGCAATCCTCAGAGTAAATCCAAAAGCTTCATATACAGAGTTCTCAATGGCATACATGATATTCTGCTTCATACTGAAATAAAATTCTTCCAGCTGAATAGCCACTGCTTCATACAGGGTTCTGATTGCTGAGCCAACATTAAAGTCAGTGATTTTATCAGTTCTAGCAGTTGTCCACTCTATGAGGTTGCTCAGGACATCGTACATGTTTTTAATTTGAAGCCCCATGTTTATACCCCCTTACTTAGTGAACTGCTGGCTCAATCTGAATACTGAGTATGGCTCAATGGGATAGATGATACAATCAACAAATATAGCGTGGTCATGAAACGCTACATTTATGTCACCTACATCCTTCACCCTGAAATCACTCAACAGGCATTCCCTGATTTCTAGCTGTATTTTAGTCAGCAGCTCAACGGTAGTTCTCCTACCAATATAATCTAGCAAGTTTGTTCCAAACTCAGGATGAAGCAGAAGTGCACCCTTGGGAGTTCCCAAGCGTGTGGTAAGCTGCTGTCTTAGGTTGTTCAGTCCTTCAGACAGTAAGACATCGCCTTTACCATCTGCTGACAATTCTCCTTCTGTTTCAAGATTACTGGACGCAGTTTCTTCATTATCCCAAGAGTACAAGTCAAGGTCACAACCAAAAGCGTACTTTTCCACCTCTGCAGAAGAGTTATTAGTTTTCTGGGGAATGTTAATACCAGTTGTAGGTATAACAAGCTTGCTACCAACTTTAGCAACAGCATCATTATCTGCATATTCGCTCACCCCTATTATGTCATCAATATAAGGGTATTCCAGACCATTTATGGTGACTAGCTCTGTCCAGTCACAGCCATACATCATAGCAATAGCCTGGATAGTATCACCAACGCCCACAGTATGGACAATATACTGAGATGCCATTGTATCACCCCTTACAAGTAGTCAATCACGTCAGTTATAATCTGAGTGACTGCTTTTTCCATATATCGCAACTGAATTGATATGTCCTGTGTATAGAACTTGGCTGACTCAGCGCTCTTATAGTCAAAGTACATAATCATTGCTCTAAGGTTATTGATGAAGGTATTCATGTTTGGTATGGTAAGAGTAGTTGACATTGAGTCATTTGGCTGGTTGTAAATACGCCAAAGCTCACAATAAATCATCATACCCTCCAACAGGAGCATCTTCAGATGGTTTACCTCATTGCGGTAGATATAAGACTTGGCTTGGTACTTAACCATCAACTCAAACACAGTGCTGTCATACTTCTTGGAACGGCTTACAGCCTGCATAACTCGCTCTTGGTCAGTAGACCCAGCAATCAAGCTGTACTCAGGGGACAGAACATCTGGGGAATACTTGGCGATTTTCATTATCATTTCATAGGTTTCCACTGAGCAGCGGTTCGTGAACTTACACTCAGCAAGCAGTAGGGTCTTTTCATCTGACAAATCTGCTCCTGTGAAAGGACTGACGTTAGACACCATGCCTGAAGATTGCATAGTGATATTCTGAATGCACTGATAACCTGTAATTGGTGAAATCTTTCCATGATACCCACCTATAATAGGTGCTAGAGCAGCCATATAAATCAAGCAGTCATCCTTGATGTTCTCTGCTGTCTTTGTACGTGTGTTGGTAGTCGTTTTAGAATCTGCCTCAGAATCCAAAGCAACTTCTCTGGATTTATAGGTGTTACCACCTGAAGTTAAAACTGTCGTGCTCTTGGTTGTAAGAGCATTGGAGGACTGTGTATTGGTACTCTTCAAAGGGTTTCCAATAATTCCAGATGTAGTTTCAGGCTCACCAATCCTACGAATTGCCCAGAGGTTAATTGTGTACTGATACATGTGAGGTCTGGACTTACTTCTGTACAGTTCAATACCGTTCTGCATTGGGTAGCAGTACCAGTATTCATTATCTGTGAAGTTGTACAGTTTAATCAAGTCTTTGACTTCTTCACCATCTGTGATAGTTGAATAAAGTTCTCTGAAAAGGTTCCTCAGTTCCACCCATCGGTTATATCCAGTATCAATATCAGTAGTACCACCTCTGACACCTGTGGTTCCTTTGATGGTTATTTCTACGATACCAGCACCCCAGGCGTCAATCCAAGCACCACCCTTGGTCTGAGTGATTGCTACCTTGTTGGGTTCCTTCTGTGTGTAGTCCTCTGGGTTTACAGCAAACTTTACTGCTATACTACCATAGTCAAGTTCCATACGGCGCAAGGTTCTTCCTGTAGTAGCATTACCGCTATTGACTGCCGTTGAAATTATGTTGCCGCTTTTGTCCTTGCTCAATCGGACAGTTACACCTTCATCTGTCATTCTTCTCACCTCACTTACTGACCAAGAACTGTACCTTGATATGGTCCAGCTTGTACAGGAGAACCAACCAGGGCTACCAGCTTACCATTAACAGCGCAGTTACCAGATATGTTAACCATGCCATTGTGGTTTGTTTCTGCTGTTATATTGAGCGTTCCTGTAGTTACGTTTACTGTACTTGCATTTACAGATGCAGTACTGGTATCTACCTTGGCTGTAGTTGACTCAACTGATGCAGTTGTGGTCTTAACCTTAGCACTGGTTTCTGCATTCAGCTCAGATGTTTTACACTTAACTTTAGCATTCTTGCACTTGACAGATATATCTTCTTCAGCTTCAACTTCAGCACCCTTCTTGGTCTTTACACTGATGGGTTCCTCAGTTTCAATTGTGAGCCCATTACTGTCAGAGTTGAGTGTAACTGTGGTCTTAGTAGACCCATTCATGGTCAGTACAATCTGACCGCCCTGCTGAACTTCCACCTTTGATACATTATCTTCATCTTTCTGTGAAGTAAAGGTAAATACTCCAGATGGGTCAAAGTAGAACTCAGAGAACTGCTTTGAACCCTGACCTTTCTCTGCTGAATCATCAAAGGCTTTACTATCAAGCTGTCTACGCAGTCTAAAACCACCATCCTGGGTGAGTTCTATATAGGTTGACTTATTCTCTGCCTGCTGCAGTTTCGCAATTCTGAGGCTGGTCTTTGCCGCATCTATAATAAACTTCAACCAATTGGTAGAACTATCTGAGAAAGCATCCCGGAATACTGCCATAAACTTTTTCGGTCTTGAATCCTTTTCTTCCACAGCTACAGTATTCTGGTTTGCGTCTTTTGTTTCCAAATCTTCATAGTCATAGGTTTCATCATCCATAGCCCGGTCTTTCCATGCAATGAAGGACTTAGAGTGAGAACCAATCTCAATGTTTCCCTCATCGTCCATTCTGAAGAAGTCCTGAATTGGAGTTATGATTGTATGACTATCTATGGAATCATCTGAGTCAGAAGCATAAGCAGCGTTCAAAATGTTCTTGGTGTTATTCTCACCAAGTTCTTCACCAATGTCATGAAATACCCTTAGTATTACAGGTTTCTCCTTGGAGTTCTTCATAAAGCCTACGAGAACCAAAGAGCCTACCTGAATTGGAATGATTTCTCCATAGGGCTTCTTGAACTTATCTGAATAACCAGCATTACCAACACCAATTCTACAGGCATGCCGCCCTTCCTGGTCTTTCGCAGACATAACTGTGTTGTTTGCCTTGAGCAACTGTACGTCTGCTGTATAACGCTTGGGGTGTACTCTGATAACCCTTCCCATTGCCAGATAGCCCATATTCCAACTACGGTCTTTCTGGGTCTTTACTGAGGTAACGTCACCCAACGATGACTGGAGGACTGGTTCATTCATGTTTACCCTCCTACATACTTTGTGTAGAATGTTTTTGCACTATTTCCACGTTCTCTGGATTTCTGCTTTGCGTTAGCAGGGGCTTCATAGCTATTACAGAATATAACAGCTGAGTTATAAGCGCCCTGAGCATTAGCAGTACAGCTACACAAAGACTGCCAAACACTCTTATAACTGGACTTCAGCTCATGAACCATGAAAGCCATCTGTCCTTCCACACTCTGAAGCTCATAGCCCTCAGTCTTGCAGAAGTTTATCAAGTTGGTCTTTCTGGTATTATGCCACTGACAAAGCCCATATGACGTACCACCATCACCGTCACACTTCACTCTGAAACCTGACTCTTGGTTGATATTTCCCATAACACCACAGGCAGCTGCAGGGCTTAAACCTGCTGTACCAGTAAGATACTTGTAGACTGCCTTTTCATTTTCTGAAGTGTTTCCATTTGTACCATTCTTGCCGTTAGTTTTACGGTTGAAATATGGTGTGGGGTCTACTGCTGAGCCGTTAATCTCAAGCTGGAAATGAAGGTGTGGACCACTAGAGTGACCCTCATTACCAACTAGTGCAATACGCTCTCCTGCGCTTACCTGTTGACCTACCTTAGCATACAGGGTTTTCATATGACCATAGATAGACACCATACCACCACCATGGTCAACCTTAATCCAATTACCAAAGCCTGAAGCTGGACCAGATGCAATCACTCTACCCTTAGCAGCTGCAATAATCGGAGTTCCCAAAGGCGCTCCAATGTCGATACCCTTGTGATAAGTTGAAGCGCCTTTTGTAGGACGTTTTCTTGGTCCAAATGGTGAAGTGATTGTCTTGTGACCCGGAACTGGCCAAGTCAACTGACCGTCACCGTAACCATCCCCATTACCAGTACCTGAGTAACCAATAGACGTTCCAACTGCCTGAGGAAGGTTTGTCCAGTCAACTGATTGTCCAGAAGTCTGAGATACAATGGCATTCATGACTTCTGCAGTAAGTTCCTCAGCGCACCCCCAAGGTGTAGTAAAACGCAATTCTGGCTGAATTCCTCTGGTCAACCCCAAAGAAGTAGTCCAGGCACCAAAGCAGTTGAAGCTCTGGGTGACTGACTCAATGTAGTATTCCATATTTTCAGATTCAATAAAGGCACGCTCTCCTACCTTGTACTGAGCCTTACCTTTTACAACCAGAGTACCATTAGCAAACACATTATTCTTGATATTGAAATTGAACAAGTCTGTAGTATAAGATTTGATTGCTTCCTGAGTATCACTAGTTCCTGACTCATATATAGTGCTTACTTTCAACTGAGAAATACCATACTTGGGGTAATAGGCTGGATACCACAGTGGTGGGTATACATTTGTATATTCTTCACCCATAAGGGACTGCTGGACTGAGTATACAGTGTAGGTTTCAAGGTCAGAACGCCCAGTATTATCTGACACAATGTCATAATCCCTGATGAGCTTTCTGGGTAGTGCTTCCCAGTCTGCCTTGTTGAATGGAGTTCGTCTATGAACCAAACAGGGTACATCATCTGTGACTTCCCAGAAGGTTTCATTGAAGGGTGCGTTGCCAAGTTCCTTTATGAAGTTCCAAAGACTTCCTGAGTAATTGGTATAGGACTCATAGTCAACTAGAATTTCATTGTCATGAACATTTCCAGTGTATGCTACATAGTCCTCAAAGTTTTTACCATTCGCAAACTGATACTTGATAGAGGTTCCCACATAGCTATTCCAGACCAGCTGAATGGCATTGAAGCTATCACAGCCTGAAAGCTGAGTCAGGTTCGCAAAGAAACCAGTTCCAAGGTCAATAGACACGTTCTCTATCAGACCTACATCGAAGTTGACAAAAGCCTTGTTGAATCCTCTTCCAGTTACCTGAACTGCTCTCTGTGGCTGTCCAGATGAGAAATCAATGGTCTTGCGAATATCGTCAATCAGACCATACATTACCACACATGCATTCTCTGGGGGTCTCTGCATGGTAATTATAATCAGGTCATTACTTGCCAAGTTGTCATACCACTTATTTCTCCATACAAGACTGATGGAGAACGTGGGGCAATCCTGACCCATATTTCTGACTGTTGTACAGCTGATTATATCATGGTCAAATTTGGTGTCTGCTACAGTGCTTGTAGCTGAGGTAGATGCCAGCTTACCATACTCACCGTAAAACTCAGCCTTGATGGTAGGGTGAGAAACACTCACCTGCATAGTATGCTGCTGAGCCAAAGTAGTTACACCTGTAGAGGTCTGAGAAGTTGCTTCAGGGTCTGGTGGTTTGGGCACCTGAAGCGTCTGCCCAACGGAAATGTTACCTGAAATGTTATTGATAAAAACAATCATAGCTACAGTGGTGTTATACTTAGCAGCGATAGTCTGCAAGGTATCACCTGTCTTGACTGTATAGCTTACATAACTATATTTACCAACTCCCAGTCCATCCATATCCTGAGCTTCTACGTTAGACCTGGCTGAGAGCTTTCTTGCTTTATGCTCTACTGGATATTTGGGTGCCCCATACCCTGTGATTTTAGGGTCATCCAAGTCATAGTTTACAATTGCAACCTTTCCGTCTGAGTTTCCCTCTACAACATAGACCTTCAAATCATCAGAGTTATACACAATACCAGTATGGCTGGCGCCACCCGATTTTTGTATCAGAATGTCGCCAGCCTGTGGTAAATAATTATTTGGTTTGTGAAACTGCTTATTGTCAATAAAGAACTTGTACAGCTTGAGCACTGAAGCAGTCTTGGGGATAACTGAGGTGGGAATACCAGCCTGTTCAGCTATCCAGCTGATAAATACAGCACACCAGGGATATGAACCCCCGGATACATGCTTGTCATAGTACCAGTCATTATACTTGATTTCATTTATACCAGTTTCCTGATTTCCCACTTCATCAAACGCAATGTCGAGTATTCTCAAGGATTTCATGGTTTACCCCCTTACTGGTTCTGTACTCTGGTAAATCCATTAGAAATCATGGACTGTATGTTTGAACCTTTAATTTGTGCCACCACAGCATCTGTAATCTGCTTCTGGTTCTCCGCAGACATACCAGCAACTGAGCCATTAATGTTGATGTTCAGGTCAATAGACATAGACCCACCACCATTAGAGTTAGCAGTCAGAGCAGTAGTAATACCCTGTCTGTACTGGTCTGCGTCAAACTTGTTCAGAACCATTTCACCCCTATGAAGAGATGCAAGGTAATTGTCATATGGAATATATGGAGCACCTACAGCGTGTGACTTAGCCCTGCCAGCTCCAAATCTGCTGAACCAGCTACCAGTCCTGGATGAAGTAGTGCCAGAAGTGGCGCTAGAGGATGCCTTACCAGAAGATGCATCTGTGTATGCCTTAGTCAAATCAGACAGCGCTGCGGTGTTCTTATCCAGCTCAGAGGTGTTATATGACATACTGTCACTCAGCTCTGAGGTATCAATGTCACCAAATGTTCCCTTCTCTACGTCCTCCATAAAGTCCGGCTTGCCAATATCCCACTTGTAAGCGTCTGTTGTGGACGTACTTACACCTATGGAATTCAGGTATGGAGTAACTGTATTTTTGGTATACTCCTGAGCGGCATTGTTGCCCTTAGTTTCATAGAGTTCCTTGACTGTGTCATAATACTCACGTATTTGAGCCTGCTGTTCATCTGTAAATACTGGAGTTCCAGAAGCAACATCATGAACTGCACCAGCTCCCATGCTACCCAGTTTATCACCAAGTAAGCTACCACCAACACCACCAATAATTCCACCAACAGCAGTACCAACACCAGGCGCAATCATAGTTCCCAGAGCAGCACCTGCTTTGGCTCCAGCAAAACCACCAGCAAGGCTACCACCAAGACCACCAGCTTCAGATGCAGCAGTGCGGGTATCATCCTGGTCAAGTGCTTTCTTAATGTCAATACCTGTAGTGAGAACTTGTATGCCTGTACCTACTACACCAGCAATCTTTCCTGCTTTAGCAATTTGAGGTGCATACTTTCCAAGTTTACCCATAATGCCAGTAGCTTTACCAGCACCAGCAACTACGTCATCAACACTACCTGCAGCAGCTCCTACCACGTCATCAACGCTTCCAGCTGCAGCACTTGCAACATCATCTGCAGACCCAGCAGCAGCGGCAGCTGCATCGTCTGAGCTTCCAAAGAAGTCCTTGAGAGCCTTTCCAGGCTTTGACTCTCCAGCTGCCTGTGTGAATTTACTCAACCAAGAAGTATGGTTGCCTGTAGCTGATTCCCAGTTTTTTCCATACTGCTTATAAAACGCCCGGATTACATCATCAGAGTTTTCTGCACCAGTATTCAATGCTTCAACAACACTATCTGCAGCGTTATAAACATCATCACCAATGGTTCCGTTCTTGGCAAGAGGTGCAAGAACGTCATCAATGTTAATCTCACCTGCACTGTTGTAAGCTGTAGTAATGTCATCTACAAAGCTTCCAAATGATTCAGGGACAACATTTCCAGCAGCCTTGGCTGTCTTTCCTGCCCATGTGATACCCTTACCAATCAGAGCTGGTACACCAATACCACCTAAAGCAGTAGAACCTACACCAACGGCAGTCTGCCATCCAGGTGAAAGGTTGCTATACCAGTTTCCAATACCACCCTTTACAGCAGTAACTACATCACCAACATTCTGCTTGGTGTTGTCCCAAGCATTGTCCATTTTCTCAGAGCCTGCGAGTGATGAATCAAGGTAGTTATTGACACGCTCTGAGGTTGCCAGTTCTCCTTCATCCGTCTGGGATGCATCATAACCACCATTATTCAAAGCCTGCCATGAGGCAATAAGGTCATCAGCCTTAGTAACACTACCAAGACTTTTAGACATCTTATTGATGAGCGGGTCAAGGTTATCAGTTCCATACATCTGTGTGTAATTCTGATAAACCTGCTTCCAGTACTGCTCAGGGTCATTTTCTGAAAGTCTGCGCAGCTCAAGCTTACCACTCAACCCAGTATACTGAGTTCCGAAACCTGCCAGAATGTCAAGAGACTGGTCACCACTTGCTGCTACTTCAGCAGCTGTAGATACAATATTTCCACCCCGACTGCCTTTCAGGTTTTCGTTCTGGTCAACCAGAGCGTTGTACATATTAAGCATTCCTGTAAGGTTATCACCACTTACAGTAGATGCTCTTCCTGACAATGTGTCTGCAATTTCTTCCAAGACCTGAAGCTGTTCATCTTCACGTCCGGTCATCTGTGCGTCTACGATAGACTGAGACAGGATATTTGCGAACTTCTGAGCATCACCACCATTAGTGACACCAATAGATGCCATATAACCAGTGGTATTTGCCATATAACCTTCATCAATGCCCCAGGCTTTAGAAGTCCTGAGAATAGCATTCATGTCAGTCTTATGGTTCTGCTGCTGTTCCTCTAGGGTAGAACCAGTTACACCTGCCCGGTTGAGGTAGGCGTTTGAAGCCTGCATTGACTCATCAGCACTATATCCGTATGGTGAACCATTGTCATAAGCGCTCTGACGTGCTTTTCCAAAGTCATCATACCAAAGTGTAGAGCCATAGGACTGAAATGCAAGTTTTTGACCTGACTGACTTTCTCTCTGCCAGTTCTTAGCAGTGCTGACTACATTCTTTGCAATTGTGGCAATAGTAGTTACTGTGCCTAAAACCTTTGCAATCTGAGCAATGGCAGAACCAGCACTGCTGTCACCTGAGCCACCACCAGAGGGCATCTTGGGCAGTCCACTAGAGCCAGAACCAGAACCTGAAGAAGGGGGTGGAGTGCTACCCCCACCCCCACTATTCTTTCGTGCCTGCTCGTTAGCTTTCTCAAGTTCCTTTCTCAGCTTCTCAGTTTCACGGGTAACTTGTTTAATACCCTTGTCACGGGCTTCTTGTTCAAGCTTAGCAGAGCCTGATTGTTTCTCTGCTTCAGAAATCGGTCTATCTGAGGTCTTAGAGCCTTTAGAGGGTTTCTTTACAGGCTGGTCGCTGCCAAGCTCCTGAATGGTCTTATCAATCAGTTTCAGCTCTTGTCTTACCTGTGAGCCGTCAGCTGACAGTTTTATTCTGACCTCATTATTAGCCATTAGTCACTCACTTCCTCCCAGTCTGAAATGTCATTATCTTGGTCAGTAGGTTCTTCATACTCTTCCATGGGTAACGCTGGTTGTCTGTTTTTCTCTGACCAATCTATGGTTTCACTATCTGGCATATCCAGTTCCTGTGAGGTCGTTTCTGCAGCGCTAGATTTCTTGGCTGCTTGTTCAAGGTCAAATTCTTCCAACCAATCATCAAACTCATCATCCTGGAAGTGGTTCTGATACTGCTCCAAGGCTTTCGGGTCATCTGCAATGGCTGAAAGCTCGTAAAAGTCTAGGTCATAGGTGTCTAGCTGCTGTATGCGTGGGTCATTTATTGGCAGATGAAATAACTTACTTATCCGCCACAACCTCCGTGCCAGCGGCAGCTGAACTATCTCCAACATTGGTCTGCTGGTCATTCTGCTGTCGAAACATCTGGTTGAAATTGTAGACCTCCATGTACATGGCTCTCAGGTCAGCAATATCATCCAGGGCATCATAGCTCCACCAGGACGGGAACTTGGTCAGACCCACAGTCAGATACGCAATCATGTATGCAATATCGTCTGTCAGGGTATCGACTGAATCAGTTGGAGCACCCTCAAGCAGCTTGGCACGGATAGTACCAATGCGCAGTCTTGCTGCTACACCCAGATACTTGGCTGTGAAAGAGCCTTTCTGCTTTGCACCATTGATAGATACAGTCTTTTCAAAGGTGTAGGTTTTTGACTCGTTATCAATGATACCAGTCAGGATATTCACCTGCTGCTCTTTCTTGGTCTGGATAGCTTTGCGAGTGACTTCAACATTGTTAGAATTGGGCATAAATTTCATCCTTTCAGTAATGGTTATTTTGTTGAGAATACAACTATTTGGTAATATTGAAAAACACCCAGCAACCTTTTACAGCTGCTGGGTGTTGTATCCTATTGCTTAGGCGTGGCAGGTAAGATACTGGAAGGAAGCATTCTCACCGCTGATTGCACCAACACGGAAGGTCTCAGAGTAGTCTACACAAGTACAACCCTGATACACACGTACTGTAGCACCTGTAGCCTTGTCGATGACCTCAATGTCAATGACGTCAGTTGTCAAGATTTCTTCACCCAGAGCAGCCATACCAACCTTTGCCAGGTCATCACGCTTAATCAGGAACCGCTCCAGTGAGACAGTACCCTCATAACGGTTGTTCACGTGCTCCTGGGGCATGATAGAGCCAATCTCATAGACACCTTCAGTGCCAAAAGAACGTCTGCCATCCAGGGACTGTGCACGACCAACTACAACGCCCTTCACCTTCAGCAGGATTGTATTGCCACTATGGACAGTCTGGTTGAGCTGAGTTGCCATTAGCTATACCCCCTTACTCTGCAGAAATGTCCTGTGAGTAGTAGTGAGCGGTGATGAGGGTGAAATTGTTAGGCTCAGCAGGAGCCACGGAGAAATCAACCTCAGTCACAGTGCCACTCTTAGTCACATACACATCCTTATAGTCAATAATCTGGTTCTTGCGCTTTCTATCATCCAGGATAGAAATGATGCGGTTTTTGGCACTGGTCAGGTCAGAAGAGGTGGTTTTTCTGCCAGTCAGCAAATCGTCCAGTTCCTCTCTAATCTGCTTGTTGATAGAGTCAGCCAGAGCACCAGTTGCTCTCTCAGTGTGTACGGTATCTGTGCTGAGAACGTCAGTGGTCAAGTCCTGAACTAATCTTACATAGGACTGGCTGGTGCCGGTCTTACCCAGAACGAACTCAAATGCCAGAACACCATTCTGAAGCAGCTGAGTGATTTCATTTCTTTCCAGCTTATACTCCGGTGCTGCCATGCGGTATACATCATGAGTAGCAGGCTCACCGTCCTCCAGGTATGCTGCACGACCAGCGTGCTGTGCTGCCAGGATGTACGGGGGATACAGGGTAAGCTCGTTGTTGCTATCATAATCCCAGAAGCCACCATAGACCACCTGAACACGGTCAAAGGCAGCAGTCTTGGAACGGTCGATAGTTTCCAGCAGGGTCTCACCGATGTTACCACCCAGGACACATCTGCGCTCTCTGCCCATAGAGCCAGACAGCTCATTGATATGAGCAATCAGCTCAGCATGGATAGCCTTGTCACCAGTCAACGGTACAATGTAGAAGATGTCATAGTTGGACAGAGCATCAAAGAACTTCACCCAGCTGGCAGGGCTTACACCTTCAGTACCACCCTCCAGGGTGATATAATCGAAGTTCTCAATTTTGCCCTTAGAAGCATCAAAGCTGGTAAGCTCAATCAGCTGAGAGCTGTTCTCCAGCTTAGACTTCATATCAGCGTACACAGCAGTGATAGGTTGTGCAGAGGTAATGTCCAGAGCAGAAACCTCATCCAGGTCAGTGACCTTCAGGCGTGGGTTGTAGTTGCCTGGGATAACCAGCTGATAGTTCTCATAAGCCTGAATCTCACCAATCAAAGTCTTGATGGACTTGATTTTGATTCTGTCCAGCTTAATCTTGATGTCTTCAGTGGCAGTTCCTGCGTCCTCACCCACCTTAGTGGTCAGGTAAGAGTAGCCATCATCAGAGGGCTGGATGTTAACCTCAGCATACTTCTGACCGCCAGTGTACTTCAGCGTGAACAGAGCACCGATATTGTCAATGGTTTCGTAAGTGCCGTTCACCTGGTCATAAGTTACCAGCTTCTTACTACCCTTGACAGTACCATCCTGAAGCTTGACCTGGAATGCAGTATTAGCACCCCAGTCCTTAGAAGAAATGACCAGCTGACCATCGTTGATGGTAGTACTGGACTTGGTTGCCTCATTGGAACGGATACAAGCAATCAGGTTTGCACCATCCAGCTTGACACCAGTCTTAGACTTGGAAACTGGGTTCCAAGCCTTTTCGCAAGCCTTCAGCAGCTCACCAGACTTCAGGACTTTTCTGGCAGCTGTGGGCTCAGTGAAGAACTGAACAACACCCGGCTCACCACCAGTGCACTCACCAATCAAGGCAATGACTTTCGCAGTGTCTGAGTCACCCTTAGTGCTCATAGCACTAACATCTGTAGTGGAATAAGCTCCAGGGATGGTCAGCAGTTCACCATTAAAGTAAACATTCTGTGCCATTGTGTTACCTCCTACTCAAAGTTATCGGTTGGAATACTGTTCAAAGAGCTTGTTCCACTCTTCATCAAAATGATAATACTCGCCGTTCAGCCAGGCTTTGAAGCCTGCTTTGATTTCCGGTCGAAGGTTATTTACACAGGCAAACTCATCCAAAGAAACCCGCTTTCTGGATTTCTTGAAAGGCTCAGCCTGCTGACTTGTAGATAATATTGCTTTCTGGGCTGTTCTAGGCATATACTGTCCTCCTGTACTACTCAACAGAAGTTGCCCTGCCAAAGTGGCAGGGTCTTCATCACTCAATGGTTATATCTGTGGCTGGCTCAGATGTGATAAAAATCAAGGCGCTTTTGTCTGCCTTATTATCTACCAAATCTTTCAGTGCCTTACCCTGCTTGGCTGAAAGTGCCTCAGAGGCACTGGTAGAAGTCAGTGTATCATTGACGGTAGTTACAGTGTCTGTAAACTTAGCGTCTGATGGGACTGACTTGCCAAGTGTGTAAGTTGTAGCAGTTGGCTTACCTGAAGAATTGATATATACTGGTTGAGTAGCTGAGCCTGCTCCACTGGACAACGCAGCTGCTTTCTCAGCGTTCTCTGCGTTGGTGATAGTACCTTCTATGGTGTCCTTAACACGTCTGCTCACTTACTCACCACCTTAAATCAATTGTCTAAACTTGAACACTACTGAGTCAGCTCCAGTACCTGCTACTTTAGTTGCAATTTGCAGCTTCATGTAGCCTGAATTTGACACTCGTGTAGTCCTCAGATAAAGCTCATTGGAGTTATCCGCATGACCAGCGTTGTGAAGGAAAATTTCTTCAGCGTTGGTGCTATTCGTAGTACCAGAGTACCAACTGAACACCCCAGACCAGATTTCCTGATAGAAACCAGTGTGGTTGGTATTCGTCAGACCACTCACTTGTACTACCCATGTTCCTGTAGCTAGGTCAGCACCCACAATCCCAGTATCCATCCACGCTGTAGTTATCTTCAGTGACTTGGTGATGGTTTTAATACCACCAATCTGAGACAACTTGGTGTAGTCTGCAGGACTCATCAGACCAGCTGAGTCAGCTGAAGCATTCTCATAAATGTGGTCTGTGAAAACTGCATCTGAAGGAACAGTTTTGTTGAGTGAATAGGTACAGGCAACCGGTTTACCACCATTGAAGTATACTGGTTTTGTAGATGAGCCAGCTGCTGAAGTATCAAGCTTCACAGCGCTGGAAGCAGAGCCACCAGCACTAGATGAACCAGCGTAATTATGAGTGTGATTTTTGTCAGACTTGCCATCCAAGGCTGACTTAATCAGGTTGAGTAGCGCATTGAGGGAAGTGCTACCAAAAAACTTGGTTTGCGCCATACTCTGCACCCCCATTTTGGTTCATCAATTAGCCTTTCGTGTTGGGGTTAAATACAGCATCCCAAGCTGCTTCAACCTCTTTAGCAGTCAGTTCAACAAGGTCAGCGGTGTTCAGCTTCTGTGAAACAACCTTGGTAAGTGCAGCAACGTCACTGTCACTGGTGGTGATAGCATCTGCAATCTCCTTCAAGGTGTCCAGGGTTTCAGGAACGCCCTCACCCATCAAGGTGTTAAATCTGCCATCCACATAGGTCTTGGTTGCCATATCCTTGGTGGCTGTCTGAATAGCTGTACCAACCTGAGTGGAAGTCTGATACCCACTGTCATTTGTGAACGCAGACAGCTTGGTGGGCAGGTCTGAAGCAACCAGATACTTAGAGTCATTGGTCAGCTGGCTTACCTTGGAAGGAATGGTGGGCTTATTAGACAGGTCATTGTAGCTGCCGCTGAATGCCACAGTCTTCAGGTCGGTCAGATACTTGGCAATCTTACCTACGATGGTTGCCAGGCTCTCACCAGTAGCAGGAGCAGTTCTGGAAGTGGCAGCGGTGAATGCCACCTTAGTGTTAGATGCGTCACCAGTCTTATCCAGCTTGCCGCTGATGTCCTGATGCTCAGTAATGTAGTTGGAGTCATTGGTCAGCTGACTGGTCTTAGAAGGGATAGTAGGCTTGTTGGTCAGGTCGTTGTAACTACCTGTCCATGCCACAGTCTTCAGGTCAGTGAACCACTTAGCCAGCTTGCCCATGGAAACCGCAAGCTTTTCACCAGTAACAATGTTAGCTCTGGTAGCCGCAGCGGTAAAGGTAGTGGTTGTGTTTGAAGCATCGCCAGTCTGGTTCAGCTTGCCAGAAATGTCCTGGTGAGTGGTCAGATACTTGGCATCGTTCTCCAGCTGGCTGACCTTAGTGGGGATTGTAGGCTTGTTGGTCAAGTCATTGTAATTGCCAGAGAAGTCTGACACACCAGCCTTGTTGATTTTCTCAACCAAAGCATCAGTCAGGTTATTATCTGACAGAACCTTGTAGACAGTCGATGAACCAGTCTTCAGCTCCTTGCTGACTACGTTATCATTCAGATACGACTTCAGCTTGAGCAGCAATGTAGTAAGGTCATTACTACCAAAATATTTTGTCTCAGACATAGATACCTCCGAACTTAGTTCTTAAAGATGGTATTGAACAGGTCATTAACACCCGTTGCACCAATTTCTTCCAATCCAATTTCCTCCGGGGTACAAGGATTCTCTTCATGATAGTCCTTGGCTGCTTGCAAAACTTTTTCGTCTTTCTGATTGACAGACTTAATCTTATCATACTCAGACAAATCAACATTCAGCTTGGTGTTGCCAAATGGTCTGAACTTACCATCAACCCACCACCACTGCTCATATTCATTGTCCAGTACAGTTCCGTCCTCATCTTTCTTCTTGACGAAGTAAATCACTTGAGGTTTGCCAATATCAGGCAGCTTATCCACCACCAGGATTTTCAATTCAATCTCTCCTTCCTCTGGAATGTGGTACTCTCTACTGGAGGTTTCATCACCACTCTCACTGAGGTAGTAGTGTGAACGAATAATCCAGTTGTATTTACCAGGTATGATGATGTTGCCGTCCTTGTCAATAACATTACCATCCTCATCCCCAGTATAATCCCCAGGGTTGATGATAACATCAATGTACTTGTCCAGCTCACTCAGATTTTCATAATAAAGATTCTCGTAGGTCAAACTGAGCTGTGCTGCCCTACGATATATAAATATTGGAAAATAATCTGGTACAGGCTCCAAGTCTGTCCCACTAAGTTTGATGTTGACCCACCCCAGGTCTAGCATCTGCTGACGTGAACCCCACAGACACCATTTCAGTATGATGTACATGTAGGCAGTCAAGTCACCGTTATCACTCCAACATTCAATCCGGTAGTTGCTGTTCATGAATGTACCAGCAATGAAGTTATCAACATGTTCATTTGCCAGCTTCAAATAGTCATCTGCATCGTCACCGATTCCCTCTGGGTCGTAACCTTCATAAAAGCCAGCATCATCACCCAAGCCGATAGGCTGTTCAGCTTCAGGTGCCAGTGTAATGACATAAGCAGGCAGGCTGGATTGCTCCTTGGGATAACCAATAATTACTCTTACTTTGTTATTGGTAATAAAATTCTGAAGTTTGTCCAAGGTTTCCCGTCTACCACATCTGAATATATGGTTAATAACCTTGGGGTGTTGTTTGAGCCAATAGAGCTTTTCAGCAATAAGCATCTGGATGAAATCATCCACCATGGGTATCATAGCCAATTGAGTTCACCTTCCTTACTTTATGGAATTGATGTTATCTGTTAATATTTCCATGAAGGTTTTCTCAGCGTATGGCATAATTTTCTCAGCAGCGTGTACACCTGCATAACCGGGATGCCACCAGCTTGAAGGGTCACTTCTGTCACTTACTCTACGGAACGTCATATATTGGCTCTGAGTGGCTTTCTGATATGACTTAACAATTCTAACCAGGCCATTGTATTTATTGGTTTTATGCTGGTAGCCTGTCCAGCTAACATCACCTGCGCCTGGCCATTTCAGGCTTGTGTTACCTAAACCAGAGTGATATGGGTTGAGCTTCTTTGCTACTCCATAAACGTCCTTGGGCATAGCCTGACCATACATAAATGCTCCTGGTGTGGAGTGTCTGAATGGTATAGTAAGATACCATCCACCGTTCTTTTTCTTAGTGATTTTGGGTGACTTTCCAAAGCCCACCTTCATGTCGAAGTTAGACCAACCTTTTTCCAGCATGTTGGGGAAGTTGCCCTTCAATACTACAGCGCCAGACAACGGGCTTTCATAGGGATACACGATACTATCAAACTGTAACCCCTGTAAATAAAGCGGTCTGGCGCTGGTCAATGTATTCTGCACTTCTGTCTGCCATCTGTCTCTGACAAGTGCAAGGCTTGTTCTTATGGAGTTCTCTACAACGTCTACTATTTGTGGGGATAGTGTGTCATTAACTCCCAAAGCACTCAGATTTACACTGACTGTCAATCCATCAATCATATGCTTACACCTTCATCGTCCCACTCATATGGTGACTGCTTAGGTGGTTCTGGTTCCTTATCAGCTGGTTCTACAGGCTCTGGTGTCTTTACCTTGTACATGAAGTCCTCACGCTGTACCTTGTACTGCTTGGGCAATTCTCTGAAAGTTTCCGTTGTTGACTTTCGGTCAGAGAAAGTACCACGCAGCTCATGAAGCAGGTCTATGACCAGATAAGATGGTGTAGTGTAGTAGAGCAGGCTGAGATTCTTCCCATCCAGCTGGTCAAGCATGTCATGGTTCAACCATCTGAGGTGATACCCATCCTCTGTAACCTCAAAATCAGTTCCTTCCTCATACTCATACTGGTCATCTGCAAGGAAAAGAACCTGCTTGATGTTACGGTATGTCTGAGGGCTTATACCCTTGCCATCAGCATTTGACCAATGAAGAACTTCAGAGAACTTACACCTGAAAGATGGGAAACGAACACGGTCATGATACCCCATAATTACAGATGATTTAGGGGTAATGTAAGCTGTTCCTGGTTCTCTCAGTTCCAAGGTTTCCATCTTGTAACTACCTGTCAGTGATGTAACTGCGATACGGGTCTGAACTGGCTTCAGGTATCTATATCCACTACCACCACATATGGGGCACGTAAAGTCTGGCTGTCCTGAATCTCTGGAAACACAGCTACATACTACAGCCTGTTCCCAATCAGCGTCAATACCCCTGTCTTTGATTAGTGTGTCAAATTCCTTTTCATAGAGGTTTACTTTTGCTGCCATGTAAATCACTCCTTTCTTATTGTAATTTCTGTTAATAAAACCCCCTCACTGGTAGTTGTGAGAGGGTCTATTAGTTATACAACGGTCATTCTTAAACCGCCAAACTTCATCCGTAAGGCTGGTATGAGTGAGTTTTCCAAATCCTTAGTGTATGCATCAACTCGTGCGGATGCTCCACCGAACATAGCTGACTGTGTAGTACCTATGGACTGAGAAACACCATCAATGCTTACTGATTGATTTGCGATACCAGCACCAATAATCAAATCGCCCCATACGTTGAGGATGCCACAAGCAGCACGCTTGTTAATTGCCTCAAGCAAAAGGCTCATTGGCATACTTGGGTCGTTCTCATCAATTCCAGCCACATAATCCACTTCCCAAAGAGCTGGCGCATAATCCCACTGTGACTGAAAACCAAACAACAGACCAGTCTGCCCGATAATCAATGAGTTAGCACTTCCAGCTGACGGGAACAACGTCACCTGTCCTGTAAGCTTGTTCAACTGCACCCAGTCCAAGGGGATTTCAACTGATGGGCGGTTGCCATACATAAGTCTGATTCCCTTGATTTCCTTTACAGGATTATGATGAAGCTGTATGAAGCCCCAGTTCTGGTAGTCGTTGCGGATATAATCATGACGTTCAGCTTCAAATGTTGTTTCAGTAATTGTAATGTCAAGTAGGTTTTGCATGTAATCAACTGCAGCGTTCAGGTAGTGTACAAACAGACTTTCTGGAAGTGGATTGCCCTGAGCATCTGACAAGTCAATACCAAACAAGTAATTGTCTTGAATGTTTTTTACTGAAGTTCCTGTCCAAGCTATTGGTTCAAGTGCTCCAGTTGTAGCCTTCATAGACACCTGTGACAGGTCTATGTCATAGTGATAGTGAGTTCCACCTCTGTCAACCACTACATAGGCTTTGTTATTGTGTTTAGATGCATTTTCAGCATTGAAGTAGAAAGTGTAATACTTTTCAAACCCAACTGCCTGAGTGCCATCCGGGGACACAGGGTCACCAAGTTCTCTTTCTGAAGGCTCACCCCACCCTGTATAAACCAAAGCTCCATCAATGATTTCATGGTTGATACCAATACCAACCCAATAGCCTGGCAAACCATTTCCAGCTGTATGCTTGAGCAGGTCTGATGCAATGATTTGTACTTTAGCTGATGATTCTTCCAGTGTAGTAGATACAGTGTACAAGGTGTAAAGCTTGTCACCATAAACCTGACCAGAAGCATCATGAAGCTTGGCTGGGATAACATCATGCTTCAAAGTTTCCTTTACAGGATTGTCTTGAGAGTTGAGAAGTTTCAACAGCGCTCACTCCTTTACTCAGGATTTATCTGAAAACTTACTCTTCCAGAATAAGAGCAAGCAGCTCATCTTTCTTAGATGCGCCTGTAGTATCAATACCATGCTCACGTGCGTACTTCTTCAGCTGCATAGTATTCATGGACTTAATCTCATTGATATCTGTATCAGGCTCAACCTTGCTTTCTGCTGCTTCTACAGGTTCCTCAGATGGTGTCTTTACTTCAGCTGTAGTCGTTTCTGTCTTAGGCACTGAAACTGTATCCTGTGTGGGCTTCTGTACAGCTTTTTCCTCAAGGATAGAGAAATTGGGGATAGTTGATAAAACATGGGCAGTTGCCTCAGATACCTCAGCTACACCCTTATCATCAAAGTGCATAGTACCAAATGATGTGATAATGTCACGATTGCGGAACATGTTATGATAGAGTTTCATACAAATCCTCCTAACAAAATAAAATGGGTGTGAGGGTTTTATTTACCCTCACACCCCTCAATTAGGCTTTATTCAGTCGATTGGTACGCCAGGTATTAGTAGTACAGGGCGTTCCGGTTGATGGTGGAGCCTGCCTTGATATTGACGAACTTCATCCACTTCTTAGGTGCGTACATCTGAGGCACACCGTACAGCAGAATCATCCAACGGTAGGCTGGCCCAAGCAATGCCAAGTCCATCTTCATGATAGGAGCCAGCTGCTTGAATGCCAAGACTTCAGGAGTGAACTCACCCATGAAGGCGGTGTAGGTGTTCGGCATGGTAGCGTTCTTATCCACGAAGGTGGTCACACCAGAAGCGTTGATGGACGCTGCAGGAATCTTGGCAATGCAGTACTTCTGCTTGCCGTTTGCCTCAGTGCGGTAGACACAGAACCACTCAGGAGCCACTACCATAGAAGCAGCGTTGGTGATGGTAACCTTCACGCCCTTGACCAGGTCGTCAGCAGTCAGAGCCACATCAGCGGTGCAAGCAGTAGGTACAGACTCACCGAAACGGTTGCAAGCGGTGACTGAGTAGCTGTATGTGCCAGCGCCAGAGTCAAAGAAACCAGCGTCAGTCTCAGTACCAACCTCAACAGCCACAGTAGCAGGAGCAGTGGGAGCCTTGGTGCCGCCAGTGCCGTTAGCGCTCAGGGGCTTGGTTTTCTGCAGGAACAGGTCAGGCTCGAACTCAACTGGACCACCGTGGGTCTGGAATTTGTTAACTACCAGTCCAGCCTGATAACCAGCACCCTGGGTCGGCATGATGACCCGTTCCTTGGGGAAATACTCATTGGAGAAGTCAGCCAGGGTCTCAAAGGGCAGGAACAGGTCAGTGGGCGTGCCATAGTTCTCAATAATCATCTGGGCACCGAAGTTGATGTCAGTGTCCTGAAGTTCCTTGCCACGGCAGTTGTAGGTGTTCTCAGGGTCAATCATCTCGTTCAGACCATCGAACTGTACACCCTCCTTACCAGGAGCAGCCAGCTTGGAGTTGCCCCAGAACAGACCATGCTCCAGCTGCTTCATCAGCCACAGAATGCCGTTCTGGTTCTCACGTGCGATGACGTCACCATGGGCAGAGCGAACCAGGGTCATGGGATGAGTCACCTCACGGGTGGTTCCCAGGAACTTCACGAAGGATGCCTGACGGCGGTACTCAGAATCATCAGTTTCCGGCAGAACACCTTCAGGTACGAAACCACCAGTGTTAGAGCCGTAGGACAGCAGCTGGTTGTATTCCTCAACAGTGCTGTAAGCAGGGGTCTTGGCGATTTTCTTCCAGAACTTGACGTGCTTGTCAGAGTAGGTCAGAACTTTCAGGGAGTTCTCCAGAGACTCAACCTGCAGAGCAGCACCATTGGTCTGAGCAGCCACACCATTTGCACTGGCGTAAGCGCCAGTGTTCAGAGCCTTGTTCAGTTCAGCAACATCACTTGCAGAAGCAGTACCAAAACCCTGACCGAAATCAGCGTAATCATTCATTGATACCATATGATTGTATCCTCCTGTTTATGAAAATATTTCTCTTACTTATTGTACTTGCGTGCTACAAATTCCTGTAGGTCAGGTCTAAGAGGTGCGCCTGATTCATACCCAATAATATCTTGTGCTGTAACATTTGGATTGCCGCTGTACAGCTCACCATTCAGGATGTTCAACACCTGAGACTTATTGAGTGACTCAAAACCCACCTTAGTGGGTGCGCCGTTCAGTGAACTGCCAAAGTCCCGGTCACGCACCTGTACGCTGCTAATGGACTTGCGCAGATGGGCAGGCTGAGAAGAGATAGCATCCAGACTGTCCATAACCTTCTCAAAGCCCATGTTGATGGACTTCTCCAGCTTATTGATGCGGCGGGTCAGGCGTGCATTGTCGTCTGCCAGTGCTTTGTTAGCCAGCATCATAGCCTGCATGGACTTAGCCAGCACAGCGCTGTTCTGCTCAGAATACTTTCTGGACTGGTTAGCGTCATACTGCATGTCGCCCAAAGACTTAGCCAGGACATCCACCATGGCTGAGAAAAACTCACTGCCCTGAACACCGTCACCAATGGTATCATCAGCAGTGAAGTCCTCACGGAATGACTTTTCCATTTCATCCGGGGTCTTTGCGTCTGCCTTGTTGGGCTCTGCATCCTCATCGTCAGCATCACCCTCATCAGCGTCATCTTCCTCATCAGTCTCATCGTCCGCATCATTCATAGACTTGGACACGGTTCCCTCATCAGACTTTTTGTCCTTCTTTTCGTCCTCACTCTCATCAGAATCTGCGTCATCTTCATCAGCATCCTCTGACTTGGGAGCAGGAGCAGCTTCACTGGAAATATCCGCAGGATTCAGCTTTTCATCTTCAGGCGCTTTCTCATCAGCAGCTGCCTGAGACTTAGCCAGAATCTGGTCTGCGAGTACATCCAGTTCTGCATAACTCTTAGAAAGTTTCATCTACTGTACCTCCCTGTGTGTTAAAGATGATATTTACAAGGGATGCTGAATCTGCATAAGACAGTCCCTTTGTAATTTGGTAATAAAGTGTCAGCTCACTCTTGGTAATGTCTGTTTTCTTACAAAGACAAGCTTTGAGCATATTCATATGCTTCTTTGCTTCCTCATCATCACCAATAGCATAAGACAGAGTTTTGAACGCTGAATCAAGGCTTTCAGGAATCAAGGCTGAACCTGAAGCTTCACCATGACCAGCTTCCAATGCTTTGTTTACCTCATCGGGGTCTGTGGTAAAAGATTTACACAGAGCTTCAAAGGTTGCATTGGGGTTTACTGGGTTGGCTGTGATAGCTACATTGTAAATCTTAGCTTTCACAATCTTTCCCAGTGCGTTACGCTGAAGCACCTTACCTTCTACTGAGAAGCCCAACTTTCTGGGTGCGTTCGACTTCTTCAAAGCAACCGCTGCTTCCCACATATGCTGAGCAGCAGGAACACCCTTCAAAAGTGTTCCTTCCACATAAAAGCCCTTCTTGTCAATCTTACAGGCTGATTTATCAGGGTAGCCCAAAATCATGTCATTTCTATGGTCAAGATTGAAGTAACCATAGTTGACAAAATCAGAAATGTCAAGACCTTTCTGAATGATTGAATCGCCCTGTCTATCTTCATCATCTGTGGAAGCATAACCAGCAATTCTCCACTCGCTGTTATCCGCTTCTGACTCTGATTTCTGTATGTCCAGGGGCAATACAAAACTAAAATCGTCAGACAACAGTAAACACCCCCTCTCTTTGTCTATGAGTTAATATATGAACCAATATCATTCTTCCAATGAAATAATCAATTTGGACAGTGATTTCTCTGCTTTTTCCTCTCCTGAATTTACCTCATATTCGGAGTAGTCATCAACTTGAGGTTCTTCCTGTTCATCTGAGGTTTCTTGTGAATCATCATTGGTTTCCTCTGAGTCATAGTCAGAGTAATCATCAGACTGCTCTTCATCAGGCACGTCCTCTGTTCCATCACTCATAGGTGTACCCATACCACCACCCTGAGAAGCCATTTCCTTCTGCTGGATGTAGTTGAGGTAGGATGGGTCAAGGATTACATCACCATTCTCCAGAGGTTTCTCACCATGCTCTTTGCGGATTTCATTGATGGTTCTCCAAGTCTTTACCTGTTTGGTGTCCAAGTCTGCCTTTTCAGATTCAGACTTTTCATCCAGACCAGTAAACACGAACACATATTCCTGTGAGAACTTTGACACAACGAACTTGTTGATGATTGATTCAATGAATCTGAGCAATGGCTTCAAACCCTTGTCTTTTGAGTTCTTCAGTTTCTGCTCCTGAGATGACTCAAATACACTTGACTGAGCTGCAGCACCACCGTTATTACTGAAATTCACCTCAGCAGGGTCAATCTGATAAACTGCGCAGACGATGTTAATCAGGTAATTCACCCACTGAGAATATTCCATATCACGGTTAGACTGGTTGACTGAAATATACTCTATGCCGTTTGGTACCTGAAGGACAGGTGTTTTCCAAGCACCAGACATACCGTTGACCTGAGCACGCCACTGACGCTTAAATGATTCAAGCTGCTCTTTATTACCAATACCATTAGGGTCACTCTTGATATTGATAATGCCCTTTGTTGTGCCACCCTGTGAGAAATACTTGGCATTGTATTCCTCAGCATACAGGTGAGAAGTAATTTGCTGAATGAGCATTTCCAGCTCAGAAAAGCCGTATGGCTGCATGTTGATATTTGTTCTGGGGTTTCTTACTCCAAATGCAAGTTCTTTGGCAGTAAACCAAGATACCACAGAGCCATCAACAACTTGAACCCACTTCACTTCCTCACCCTTCTTGGGTGCTTCTACTGACCATGAAGCTTCAGGGGTGTAGTTTTCAGATGCAGCCCGGATAGTTGCTGCATCAACTGCCACTATCTCTGATGGCTTCCCCTTTCTGTCTGGAATAATCTCAAAGCACATCTGGTCATAGGTCAAACTGTCCCGAACCAGTTTGCGAATAAATGTGTCAAAATCATCCCGGTCAGAAGCGTCTGTAAATCCACAGTTTTCCAAGAAAAGCTCCAGAGCTGTGATGACTTCCTGCTGTTCTGATGTGGGTACAGCCTTTGGGTCACGCAGTCTGATTTGGAAACCAACGCCATCAGTAGAAAATCTGGCAGGCTTGGTAAATGTAGACACCTGATTGATACGTGTATTAAGAACAGCAGAAACCACACTATTTTTAACACTCATCTGGTATAGAATGTTATAGGATAAGCTGCTGGGTTTATCCTTATAGTTAGCAGCTTCTGCCAGTCTCAGTGGGTTCTCATTCCAGGCTTTCATATCAGCAGCTGGCATTGCCTTTACCAAGTCCATGTTATTGAGTGTTGGAGAAAACGCTTTGTTGAGTGTAGGCTGGGATGAACCTGCACCAACAAGTGTTACTTTCATTGCCAAGTTAAATCACCTCTTTTCTATTAAATGTTGTTGGGTGAAGGTTTGTATACTAAATTTCCCTGCTGGTCAAATTCAGTGTTTTTTGGCATAACATTTATAGGACACATGCAGTTGGGGTGAAGAACCCCAACAGTTGGTTGCCAGTCAGCCTGCTTCTTGCCATAATTGGTTCCATTCTTCAGCAGTTCAGACATCTTAAACACCTTGGGTGTAACACCATCGGGCATCAGATAGAGCTTCTTGCACATTGGGCAAGCGTTCCATGCGGGTTTCTTATAAACCAATGTGTCAGCGCCGTCCTTGGACAGTGGGCTTTCATTGTTTATAATAGCTTCTGCTTCACCCTGTAACTTAGCGTTCCACATTTCTGTATGAGCAACTCTGTGCCAGTCCCTGTACATATCCCCTGTCTTTTCTCTCAGCTGCTGAATGACCTTATACCGGGGTGTATCGTTCTCCAAAGCTTCAGGCACAATTTCCTTCACAGCACTGTACATAGTTATATCCGACTGAATAGCCAGGGTTATAATACTGGAAGTCAGTCGCTGTGTAAGACTGTCAATTGATTGTTGAGCTGCTATCTTGCTATAATCAATAGACCGTTTCTGGGCAGGTGTAAGCTTGATGGTTTTCATAAGCTTGGACACCTCTTCAGCACTCATGTCTGAGAGCTTTTTGTTTTTAATAACACCCAGTCTACCATACTGATAAGCTGTTGTTACTAGGTCAGTTATCTCCTTGGGCAGTTTAAGCTTTCTCATCAAAGAAGGGGACGGCGAACCGTCCCCAATCATAATCTGCATGAGAACTTCCATGTGATTCTTGATGATATTCTGTATCTGCCTCAGTTGAGTTCTCGTCAACTTAGCCATGTTCATTACCCTTTCTTCACAGAACCTTTATCCATCAAGTTGTTCACTCTGGCGATTTCCCTATTGGGGTCATATATGGTCATATACGCTGGGGTGCCCTCTGGGACATCATCCTCCCAGTTACACTCAACACCTTGACCCTGTATAGAACCAAAGAAATAATCACACTTGCCGCAAGCTCGAAAATTTTTTACAAGTTTATTATGCTTCTTACAGTAGTGTAAGCCATCCTCACCTGCAATATTTTGGTGAATTATCCAAGTTTTCATATTGAGTTACCTCCATTATCTCTTAGACCAAGAAGTGGTATCCAGAATATACTGAGGGGAGACAAAGTCAGGGTTTCTGACACACCATTCGTCAGCTCTCAGTCTACCACCACCGCTCAGTCTTGCTCCAGCGTTCAAAGAAACAGTGTCAACATCATATCTGTCTCTAACTGAGTACATGTCATCAGCACGTGCATGGTCACCCAGAACAGCATTACATACCAGAAGAGTACCACGCTTGGTTGCTCTATGGTCTGACCAGTTTCCAAGATAACCAGCAGACTTACCTGCCATATCAGCCAGGTACACGCCACCTCCAAGCATAGAGCCAGCGTATTTCAAACCTTTCTTCTTGGCATCTGCAGCATCTTTAGGTGCACGGAATCGACCATCAACACCCAGAATACCACAGCAACCACGGAAGTCAGTTCCATGATACATCTGTACAACATCTGTGTCGTATTGTGTACCCTTGTGTGGTGCACCTTTCTTTTCCAAAACTTTAGCCTTTGATTTGACAAATTCTTCTTCTTGCTTGGAGTTCTTTACTTGGTACGCTGCATTTACTTTGAAATCATTCATATCATAAAGAGTTCTGCCATTTGGTCCTCTTTGTCCCTTGTCCCAGTCAGCCCTGACTTTATCCTTGAAGCCCTGAGTTTCCTTTGCTCCAGCTGTAGCAATTGAGCAATGAACCTTTGAGAAAACTTCCTCACGGGCAGCTTTCATCTGTGGGTTGTTAGGGTCAAATATGTCAACTTCAGGCTCTTTTCCCCTTGCTTTTGATTCTTCTACTTCTGTGATACCCAATTTATCTCTTACAGTCTTTCTCACGTCCTCATCAGTCTGAACTCTCTTATTTTTTAACATAGGAAGAAACTGAGGAATTTGTTCAATATGGCTCATAGCCAAATCCCACATGGGTGTACCTTTCCAGGAATTCAAATCAGCTCCATGGTACCAGCTTATACTGGATGCTGAGGCAACATCCTGCATCTTTTTATTAGAAAAGTTACCTATTCCACCTGTCTTTGTAACTGTTGCAGTTGTAGGGTCAACAAGATAATCATGAAGCTCTTGCCATTTATCAGTTGTCAAAATTGGAGTTTTTTCTAACTGACGCTTAACCATGGCATTTACTTCATCTGCAGTAAGCTCTTTCTGTCTACCATACATACCACATGTTGGGTTACTCTTAGTTGCTTCATTGTTGTCACCACTATAATTATGACTGGCAGTGTAATAATCAAAGTTCTTTGATAAATCAGCACCATGGTCATTTGCTGCGGAGTTAGATGCATAATATGGAACTCGCCTTGCAGTTTCATTCATCATTGTAGACTGAACCCGGATGTTAACCAAGTTTGAAAGAACTACATCAAGTTTTGTATCAGGCTCGCCCTTGCGAATAATGCTGGGGCACTCACTAAGTTTTCTCCATGAACTCCTACTAGAGTTAAGGAGGTCACTAAACTTTTTGCCAGTCATTTTACTCCAGTCCACTGGAGTAAATGATACACCCCAAGGGGATGATTGAACTGGGTCTTTTTCACAAAGTTCCTGCCCGAACATCTCAAGCATAGTTTTCTGAACTTCAAGCCAGTCATTTTCATCAATTGCTGAGTTGCTCTTGATAGCATTCTGTCTAGTTATAATCGCAGAAACATAGTCTTTTACTCTGTCTGCACTTCTACTATATCTCATAGTATAATGAGCATTAACAAAATTCTGATTGTATGGGTCTAAACTTGCACTACCAACCTTAAAATATGCCTTCTCAAGCTCATCTACCGTAACTTCTGACAGGCTCTTTCCAGTGGTATACATAGCCTGAATGGATGTCAAAGCAGATGTAAAGTTATAACTTCCAAAGTTTCTGAGTTTTTCAACAGCTCTATCACTTTGAGTTGTACCATTATAAGAAACATAGTCAATAGTGCTACTTTCAAACAGTTCATTGATATTAACAGTATTTCCATTAGAATCTTTCAATTCATCATCGCCATGAGTATAGAATGGGTAGTTGCGTGTACAGAAGCCCTGCTCAGCCCAACGGTTCATAGCCCACATGACTTCTTCTTCTGTGAGATTATAGTTGGAAGCAATTTCCTTGAGCTTATCCACTATAATTTGATAGCCATCTTCTTCTGCCTGATATGCTTTACGCTCATTCATAGCATACCGTACATCACCACCGTTAATTACAGTGTGCAAAAGTTTAAGGTCACCATGACAAAGTTCAAGCATATGTTCATACTGATTTTTCATCCTGTCACAAGTGTCTTTCAAGTCTGGGTCACCCTCAGCTATATGGTCAAGGGTAAGCAAAAAACCATTCTTATCATGGGAGTCATTCTTGGTCTTAGTACCAAGTGCATAGTACCCAAGGTTGGCATATGAAACTTCATAATCCCCAGTAGGGGTCTGAGCATTTTGAGAAAAATACTTGTCAAGTTCTTCTACCAAGTCCCCACCAGATGTTACAGAACCAGTATATGGTTTATCTTGGTAGGCGTTCAAGTCCGTCTGAACCATAGTTGATTCCATACTGTAGGTTCCACCACAAGCCTGGATAGTGTCACGTGGACAAACAAGAACACCAGGGTTCAAACCAGTATCTTGATTAAATAAAGTATGGACAGTTGTATAAAGAATTTTCTTACTCAAGCCCTTCATGACAGGCTGAAGTATATCTATGTTTCTACTGCGGAAGTTAGAAAAATCATTAAATGCGTCAAAACCCCCTTCGGTTTCCTTCATTTTTTCCTCGTAGTCCTTCTGGAGGGCTTTCAGGAACTCAAAGGCTGTATCATCCTCAGCCACAATACCAGTCTTGGCGAAAACCTTCAGCTTGGTCACATCAGTAGTCTTGTTAATAAGCTCAGCAAGGTTCTTCTGACGTGGGGTGAAGTCCGACTTGATTTCCAGTGTTTCAGGTGGTGGGAGTGTAGGTGTAGTGTCCTTCTTGTCATCTGCCTTTGGACCATCTTTCTTTGCGTTCTGGTTGCCCATAGGAGCACCAACCTTACCGCCAGTACCATTGTCATCAAGGAACTTGGCAAGAGCCATTGACATTCTCATGGAATTGATGGGACGGTTTGCATGCTCTGTCCACTGAGCACCTACAAACTTGGCATACTCCATACAGCCATCCTGTCCAAGCTTTTTCTTCAACAATGTGACTTTCTCACGACCGTCTTTACAAGCGTTAAACTCAGCTTCAAATGGAGCAATCATCATATGAGCAGCCTTCAGGTTATCTTTCATCTGCTGAGCTGTAAGTGTTCCAGGCTTCTTAGCGTTCTGATTGCCAAGTGGAGCACCTACCTGACCCTGACCAGTAGCTGAAGGAGCTGCATTTGAATCAAACATACTGGACAAAGCCATGGACATTCTCATGAGGTTGATAGCCCGAATCTGGTGTTCATTCCACTGTACACCTGCCAGCTTAGCATAAGTAAGGCACCCATCCTGGCCCAAATTCTTTTTTATCAGGGCAACTTTTTCTTTACCGTCCTTGCAAGCGTTGAATTCTGCCTTAAATGGGGCAATCATAGCATCAAGTTTCACACTGTTATTTGAGGTTGCTGTGCTCTGCTGCGTAGGCTGTGCAGTAGGCTGTGTTTGAGCAGGCTGCTGAGAAGTTACCTGTTTTGCAGGTTTAGGCTGGTTCTTAATACCCGCTGCTGTGTTAAACGCCATCAATGCTCTCATCCAGTTAACACCTGGGTTGGTGCTCTCTTTCCATTTAACACCACAGCTCTTGATATAGTCAATTGCTTTAGGTTTATCAGACTTGAGTGAATCAAGATACTTAGCATCCAGAACGCCTGCAGATGGTTTAGGAACTGAGCCTGGCAAGTTTACCAACTGTGCATTGGACAGAATCTTGTCAGATGCCTTTACCTGGTTGGGGGCTACCCAGAAATACTGAGGGAACGTCTTACCACCACGGCTGACCATTCTCTGAACTTTAACAAGCTTTGATGTGTCTCTTCTGGCTTTCATCAAAAGCTCTCCACGAATATCTGGCATTGTATACCTCCTGAATAGAACTTATTTGCTGTGGGTTCCTGACAAGACATCAGAAATTTCAGAAACCATATTGTCAAATAGCGCTGACACAACTTTGTCAGCTTTCTGCTTTCTGTCCAAAAGGAACGGGTCAGTGAAAGTTTTCTTTTCTCTCTGTAACCGGATTGAGTCAACTGCTTTCTCAAGCTTTAACTCAATATCAGCATCAGAGTCAGTCTTGTCAGAGGATTCAATGATTAACTTGCTCAAGGTATCACCGCCTTAATTGGTTTTTACTGCTAACTCATAATATAAAACCACCCCACACGGACACATAGGCATCCTGTGGGGTGGTTAGTAAAATATCACAGATAAAGTGCTTCGCAGCCGTTTTCTACATGGTATACGAACATCTTACTGTCATAAAGTGTCATATACACAGACGTAGCTTCATCCAGCTGAGCAACCAGCCTTGAATTTTTGCGCAGCCTTTCGATGTCGTCTGAGTCAACTGTATTGGTTGAAACAATCAATCCATCATCCAGACCAGCCATCCAACAGGCTTTCTTCACGCTTTCGTCTGCTCCATCTTTCAGAAACTCAGCCAGCGTCAGGTTCTCTGCATCATCTTGGTCAAAATCAGTTGTGCTAAAGGGTTCCATCATGGGTCTCAACCTCCTTGCTGTGTATTAGTAGCCACACAGCTCCTTCAAAGCACCACGGATGGACATGGTCTTTCCAGAATCCGGGTCACCCTCAGCAGCTGCTCCAACGGTAGTTTTGCAAACCATTTCTTCAGGGTCATCAGAATCAGTGAACTGGTAATAGGTGTCGCTGTCCTTGGTACCACAAGCAATACCATCAGAATCCGCACCACCAGCCATGTTGTTCATATAGTCACATACATCCTCAATCTTCATGGAATCAATTTCCTCAGAAGTGAGGTCAGGTGCAGAAGCAATCAATTTCTTGTGCGCTGCTTTCTTGGAGGACTTACCACATCCACAGATTTCCTTCAAAGCTGCCTTGGCGGACATGTCCTTGCCAACATCTGGGTCACCTTCCTCAGCTGCCTTGACTGTAGTCTTGTGGATAGCGTCAGAATAGCCATCAGTGTCGTTGAACATATAGTAGGTATCACCAGGGTTCTTACCAGTAGCAATACCATCGTCACCAGCAGAAGACAAACTGAGCAGGGTGTCCATAACATCACGGTTCTTCATCTTGTCAATCTGCTCAGATGTCAGGTCAGGAGCAGAAGCAATCAGTTTCTTGTTAGTAGACTTTTCAGAGCTGCCACCAACCATCTGCTTCAATGTCTTGAGGTCAACATTTCTGGGTTCTTCATACTCAGAATTAACCTCTCCACTAATTTCATACTTGCCACCACCCAAGGAGTAAACAGTGAACTTATTGGATTCATACTTGTCATGCTGGTCACCCTGACCAGGGTTATAATGCTTGAAGCCCTGACTACGCAGGTACTTGCCAACGCTTGCAGAGAAAGATGAGCCTTCAGGCTCTTTATCATCTGCAGTACTGGTAGAAACAGCACCAGTAGACTTAGCTTCACCAACACGTACCCACTGTTTGCGGGTAAACACACCATGCTTACTTCTCACCTGTACGTCCTTCTGAACCAAACCTTGCTTGTTCATAGCCTTGACAAGTTCCTCATCAGGGGTCTCAGCGTTCAGAGACTTCAAGATTGCCTCATCTGTGCCGTGGTTAACAAAATTCATCATAATAAATTGCTCCTTTCAAGGGTGTTTGTTTCTTTACACCCTTATCATACTACTTTTCGTGTTAAAAGTAAAGTGGTTTTACAGAAGTTTTTGGGAAAAATTACAGTACAGCCAAAATCACTTAAACTGAGTTGTACTTGTATTACCAGATGAGTTCTGTCTTGATATAATCTCTTTGGTAACTACAAGCATAGCTGCAATATACTTGTCTGCCTGCTTATCATAGGTGGCTGACATTTCCTCACACTGTTTTCTCAGGGTATCATTACCAGAATTGTAGTACATTTCTGCCTGCCTTTTGGCAGTGTCACGTGCCTGAATCATGTTAACAATACTCTGATTGAAAGTGTCTCTCATCATTGTAAGGGCGTTGTTGTCCCAGGATGAAATATTTGAAGCATCCACACCAAGCTCTTTAGCATATTCATCTGTATTGTCTGACTTAGTAGCCTGAGACTGACTGTCTACTGCGGTGCTAGAATCACTCTGAGTAGCTTGTTTGGTATCTTTCTCAGCTGCCTTACTATCCTGGCTAGAACCTGTATGAGAATCAGCCTGAGAATTTGCCTGAGCGGGAGCTGCAGACGCACCCGAAAGGTGTTTCTGGATAGCCATTGAAGCTCTCATCCAGTTAATGCCTTCATTTGCGTTCTCTTTCCAAGTTACACCCGCTGCCTTAGCAGCTGACATAAGGTCTTTTCTACTTACACCAGAACTGAGAACGCTTACAATACCAGCCTTGGGGGTCTTTCCATTCAAGGTCTTACCAGACAGGAACTCATTCAAGCTGGTAAAGCGTTTAGAGCCAGTATCAGGCTCATTCTGCTTGGCTATCTGATTTCCTGAAGGCTCATCCTGTTTAGCTGCCTGTCTGGGGTTTGTCTGTTCCTCACTGGCTCTGACCCACTGTTTACGGGTAAAAGTTCCACCCTTGCCCTGAACTGTTACCTCACGCTGAACAAGCCCCTGCTTGCTCATAGCCTTGATGAGGTCTGTGTCATGAGTATAGGGTCTTACACTTTCCAAGGTTGCCTCATCCAGACCTGTGTTGATAAAATTGAGCATCCCATAGCACCTCACTATCAATAGTCTTTGTCTTACTATACTATATTACACTGTAAAAGTAAAGCTGTTTTACAAAAGTAATTGGAAAATAAAAGCAATTCCTGAATATGTTACAATAAATAATATAGCCAGGGACTGTATGACCCCTGGCTATCTCTTGTGTAGTGAATTATGCTAACGCTGATGCTATAAGCCTGTACAAATCCTCTCTGTTACTGTGGAAGTTATACTCATCAGTCATCCTGCTGATTTCTTTGGTATCTAAGTTAGGGACATACCCCAAATTGTGACTCTTACACCACTCATATATGTCCTCTGTAGACTTCCCAGCAAACCTACTCCCCACCCAAGCATCTGAGTAGCTATAAATATGCTCATAGTCTATGGGCTTGAGGTAGGTCTGAATAAAGTGAATCTGCTCAGGAATATGATTGGCTTCCACATACTTCATCAATTCTTCCACTCTGATGGAAGTGTAGGTGAGAAGTTCACCCCAGTAAGTTGCGAACTCAGTACCATGTTGCGGACTAAATTCAAGACCAAAGAACGCATGAATCATTTCATGAGCTGCGAACTTCATGAGGTAGTCTGCTGTGAAACGGTTAATAATGCTTGACTGACGCTGACTGTTATGAACCTTCTTTTTTATATCCTCAACAAGATGGTATGGGAACCTGTAGGGATTGAACCCAACATAATCCGTAACATCCTTGTCTGTAGGCTTGTCAGGACACCATGGCCATACCTCAGTGTTACTTACGTTACAGTCAAGCCCAACTGCATCCTCCCGAAAAGTGAGAAGGATTGCAGGTTGAATAACCACATTCTGAAGCTCTCCACCCTTTTCTTTTCTGTAACACCCACGGTACATATACATTTCATTGTTTTCCATGAGTTCTTCAATACAAATTCTCAGAGCTTCACCCCACACACCCTGTACAGCCTTGTAAGCATTGATTACCTGCTCATAGGTTATCTGGGAATAGCTCAGTACATCAAAGCTTTCAGCCAGGTCTGATATGGGGTAAAATGTGTCATAGATACCATTGGGATGAGGGTTATACTGCTGAGCAAACTTGTTGAAAAGGAAGTTATAACCTGTGGTTGAGGTTACATCATTTCTGTAAAGTGCTCCACAAAGCTTGTAGTTTATGAGGGTTTTATCAAAATCAGGATTGTTGTCTGTGTAGTCTGGGTTGGATATGAAAGTTACACTGCTCAGAACGTCTGAATAGTCGTTCATTGAAATCCCAAGTCTTTCTGAAGGAAACATAATACTTTTGAGCTTGTGTGTGGTCTCATTACACTTTACAAACTCAGAACCATGCTTCATAGTCCTGATTTCCTGAACCCGAAAATCCTGCCATCTGACTCTAGGTTTCTTTGAACCCTTATCAGGCACATAATCACACATCAGCTTGGTATGACCAATATGCTGAACAAAATAACCTGATGGCGTTGTCTCATTCTCAGGCTCTCCTGCTACTGTTGATTTATACCCCAGAGGGATAGCATATTTTCCGCCAATCTCATGTTCAGGGTTTTGCGGGTAAAGGTTTATGGAGTAGCTGAATGGAACCTCAGTTTTGTCATCTGAATCTTGTGTCAGATACGATACTGGAGCAGCCTGAATATATTTCATCTGACGCATAGTCCCGTTGTTTATACTCCTGGTAAATACTCTGGGTTTAGCCATGATAAGTAGACCTCCAGTGTTTGGGTAACTTGTTTGTGTATTTCTTAGCAACTGACCAACCCTTCTGTGTCAGTCCATAAATATCATCGGTTCTGGTTCTGTATCTCCAGTTCCGTTTTGGGATTGTACGTTTGACCTGATAGTGATATAACCACCCATGTCTGACCAACCAGTCCAAATCCACCTCTGTGTATCCGTCTTTCAGAATTTCTAAGCACTGAGGGTAAAATGTAACAGACTTACTAGACCCCCAACCATGCTTTTCAACTACACCCTGAGTAACTGAAACAAATGCTCTACCACGACTGGTAAACTGGGTGTATTCACTTCTAACCATACATTCACCTTCTTTCGTAAGTCCTACAATAAACAAAGGCTTCAAGCATTTATATCAGTAACTACTGGTAATAACTGAGTTACTGAAACCTGAAAGAATCAAACGCTGAAAGGTAGGCTCTGGAACTTCTTGAGAGAATACATGCTTTCTTATTATCCTGACAGAAACCACCTAAATTTTGGTTTTAAGTTCTAGGTGATAACTTCCCTGGGTAAGGGGTCAAAACTGAGTATAATCTACAATCTGGGGTACTAGGCAATGAATTAACAGTAATTTTAGAAACGAATGGCGGGGGCGGGGGCGATTTTTAAGCAAGATTGAAGGCTAGACAACAATCAAAATAGAATAGCCCTACAAAAACCACCCTAGAATTGATTTTTCAATTCAAGTGATAACTTTACCAACTTACCTATCAAACACCCCTATAATCTACAATCTACCCTCTCAGAGAATGAATTAGCATTCAAGTTAGGGTTTAGGATTTCTAGTTTGCGCATTATGCGCATTATTATCAAGGTTTTCATTTCATATATGTAATCTTTCTTGTTTCTCCAGTTTTTGTTTACAATAACAGGTGCCGTGAGGCACCTCTCGTGGTCACCGTCCGCACCGTGAGGTGCAGGTGACCACGATGAGCTAAAACAAAGTCTGATTTTGTCTAATTTTTATTTTCAGTTTTCAAGTTTTAATTTTCAATTTTCAGTCTCAAAATTCACTTCAAAGTTTTTCAACATGAAAATTCTTTCAAAAATTCAAACATAAAAATCCATATGGAATTTTTCCACACGAACCTTTTACGAAGTAAAAGTTATTAAGATATACCTATTATTTTATTTATTATATATATATACAAGAT
>ERZ1034865.164-NODE-164-length-48311-cov-7.501596_pt1 | contig 48311 bp, 34 predicted proteins | sample MGYA00520632_ERZ1034865 | MGnify/ENA primary metagenome ERZ1034865 (study PRJEB33766, sample SAMN09781738) | gut metagenome | biome: gut microbiome | host: Homo sapiens | place: Madagascar | study: EMG produced TPA metagenomics assembly of the PRJNA485056 data set...
CGGCACTTAGAATTATGCGGTATTGCCCTATACATTATATTTATAAGGAGAATTTTACAATGGATTGCATTGATCTTTTCAAGAAAGCTGCCGCTGCCCTGCAGACTGACCCCCGCTACCTGGAGCTGGACGCTGCCCGCCGTGAAAACGACATGGACGAGGAGCTGCAGAACATGATCGGGGAGTTCAACCTCGCCCGCCTCGACCTGAACAATGAGAGTGCCAAGGCCGAGACCGATGCCGCCCGCGTGGCCGAGCTGAACCAGCGCGTCAACGACCTGTACAGCCAGATCATGGCCAGCGAGGGCATGGTCCGCTACAACGCCGCCAAGGCCGAGTGCGAGGCAATGGTCAGCCACATTGACGCCATCATCAACACCGCTATGAACGGCGGCGACCCCATGACCGTGCAGGCCCCCACCGGCGGCTGCACCGGCAGCTGCTCCACCTGCGGCGGCTGCCACTAAAGATTGAGGCGCGGGGCAGAGAGGCCGTAGGGGCGCATTCTATATGCGCCCGCAGCACTGTACGCAGCCGCATACCTTCCGGGCGGATATGGAATCCGCCCCTACAAGAACAACATACCAACTAGAATCAACAGGAGTGTGAAACATGGCCGAGCAAGCAGTATCGCCCATGATGCAGCAGTATTTCGAAATCAAAAAACAGCATCCCAACGAGATTCTGTTCTACCGCGTCGGTGACTTCTATGAAATGTTCTACGACGACGCGCTGACGGCTTCGCGGGAGCTGGAGCTGACGCTGACCGGCAAAAACTGCGGCAAGGAAGAGCGCGCCCCTATGTGCGGCGTGCCGTTCCACTCCTACGAGACCTACATGGCGCGCCTGGTCGCCAAGGGCTACAAGGTTGCCATCTGTGAGCAGATGGAGGATCCCGCCCTCGCCAAGGGTCTTGTCAAGCGCGATATCATCCGTGTGGTCACGCCCGGCACTGTCATTGAAAGCAGCATGCTGTCCGAGGATAAAAACAACTATCTGGCAAGCATTTATTGCAAGCGCACCCGCGGCCGCTGGCGTGCGGGCGTCTGCTTTGCGGACGTTTCCACCGGCGAGGCCTACGCCACCGAGCTGAACGCCGAAAAAATCGGCGGAGCCATCATCACCGAGCTGTGCCGCTATATGCCCAGCGAGATTCTGATCTGCCCGCCGATGCTCGACTTTAAAGATGTGACGACCTACATCAAGCAGCACACGAATGCCCTGGTCGAGCTGCGCGAGGATGCCTGCTTTAAGGACACAGTCATGGAGCAGACCATGGCCGACCAGTTCGGTGCCGACTGGCGCACGACCCTCGGCTATGAGAAGGATGCGCTTGTCCCGTATGCTGTGGCGGCGCTTCTCAACTACCTGCACGAGACGCAGAAGCACGGCGTTGAGCGCATCAAGACCGTGCAGAACTACGCCGACGCGCAGTATATGCGCCTGTCGCCTGTGACCCGCGCAAATCTGGAACTGACCGAGACGATGCGCGGGCGCGAGAAGCGCGGTACGCTGCTCTGGGTGCTCGATAAGACCGAAACCTCGATGGGCAAACGCCTGCTGCGCTCCTGGATCGAGCAGCCTCTTGTGGACGCCGACGCCATCAACGCGCGGCTCTGTGCTGTGCAGGCGCTCTATTCTGCCAGCATTGCCCGCGCCGATTTGAAGGAAGCCCTCGGCCATGTCTTTGACATTGAGCGGCTGACGACCCGCATTCTCTACGGCTCCGCCACCCCGCGCGAGGTCAAGGCGCTGGGGGATACCTGCGCCATGCTGCCCCAGGTCAAGGCCCAGGCTGCGGCCTGCGGTGCGCCGCTGCTGACGCAGATGGCTGACCAGATCGACCTGCTCGAGGATGTCTTGCAGAACATCCAGACCGCCCTTGTGGATGACCCGCCCGCCAACATGAAGGACGGCGGCGCCATCCGCGCGGGCTTCAACAGCGAGGTCGACGAGCTGCGCGACATCATGCACGGCGGCAAGGGGTATCTGTCAAACCTTGAGGCCCGCTACCGCGAGGAGACCGGCATCCCCAAGCTGAAGATCGGCTTCAACAAGGTGTTCGGCTACTATATTGAGGTCAGCCGCTCCTACACCGACTCGGTGCCCGATACCTTCACCCGCAAGCAGACGCTGACGACGGGGGAGCGCTACATCACGCCCGAGCTGAAGGAGCTGGAAAATAAGATCCTCGGCGCAAACGAGCGGCTGCTGGTTCTGGAACACCAGCTGTTTGCCGACCTGCTTTCGTCGATCTCCGCCGAGGTCGTCCGCATCCAGCGCACGGCATCGGCTGTGACCCAGCTCGATGTGCTGGCAGGCTTTGCCGAGGCGGCGCTGCAAAACAACTACGTCATGCCAAACGTGGATGAGAGCGGCGTTATGGAGATCAAGGAGGGCCGCCACCCGGTCATTGAACAGATGCTCAAGGGCAGTCTGTTTGTGCCCAACGATACGATGCTCGACGAGGACGAGAACCGGATGCTGCTCATCACCGGTCCGAACATGGCCGGTAAATCTACGTACATGCGCCAGAATGCGCTGATTGCCCTGATGGCGCAGATCGGCAGCTTTGTGCCTGCCGCCGCGGCGCATATCGGCGTGGTGGATGCCATCTTCACCCGCGTCGGCGCGTCGGATGACCTCGCTGCCGGGCAGTCGACCTTCATGGTCGAGATGACCGAGGTTGCGGAGATCCTGAAAAACGCGACGAAGGACAGTTTAGTCATTCTGGATGAAATTGGCCGCGGCACTTCGACGTTTGACGGCATGAGCATTGCGCGCAGTGTGGTAGAATTTATCTGCGAGAACATCGGCTGCAAGACGCTGTTCGCCACGCACTACCACGAGCTGACGAGCATGGAGCAGGATATTCACGGCGTCAAAAACTATAATATCGCCGTCAAAAAGCGCGGCGAGGACATCACGTTTTTGCGCCGCATTGTGGCAGGCCCCGCCGACGACAGCTACGGCATCGAGGTCGCGAAGCTCGCGGGTCTGCCCGGCAGCGTGACAAAGCGCGCCCACGCTGTGCTGCGCCAGCTGGAGGCCAGCGCACCGGGACGCAATAACACGATGCAGCTCGATTTTGATACCGTCGAGGCTTACAACAACCCCAGCGTACCCAGCGAGGTCGTCGAAAAACTCCACAATGTAGACATTGAAACACTGACCCCGTTGGAGGCGCTGAACTTCCTGTACGAGCTGAAAAATACACTGGACAAAGACTAAAGGCAGGTGAAAACCATGGCGGAAATTCGTGTACTGGACAAGCATACCGCAGAGCTGATCGCGGCGGGCGAGGTCGTCGAACGGCCCGCCTCCGTGGCGAAGGAGCTGCTGGAAAATGCCATCGACGCAGGCGCGACGCAGATCACGCTGTCGGCGGTGCGCGGCGGCATCCAGCAGCTGCAAATCGTAGATAACGGTTCAGGCATAGAAGCGGAATATATCGATAAAGCGTTTATCCGCCATGCCACCAGCAAGATCGCGACGGCGGAGGACCTCGGGCACATCCATACCTTGGGCTTCCGCGGCGAGGCACTTGCCTCCATTGCCAGCGTTGCCCGCGTCGAGGTGCTGACCCGCACAGAGGCCGACGAGTACGCCTGCTGCTACCGCATCGAAGGCGGCGAGGAGCGTGGGATGGAGCCCGGCGCACGCCCCGTCGGCACGACCATCACGGTCAGTGACCTGTTTTACAACACGCCCGCCCGCATGAAGTTTTTGAAAAAGGACGCCAGCGAGGGCACGTTTGTGGCTGAGACGGTCCTACACGCGGCGCTGTCCCACCCGGAGATCAGCTTCCGCTATCTGCGCGACGGCAAGCAGCAGTATGTGACCCCCGGCGACGGCGACCTGCGCAGTGCGGTCTACGCGGTCCTGGGCCGTGAATTTGCCCGCGACCTGCTGCCCGTGGACGGCGGCAGCGAGCTGTACCATGTGACCGGCCTGGTCACGCCGCCGCGTGCCTGCCGCGCCAGCCGCGGTGCGCAGCATTTCTTTGTTAATGGCCGCTACGTCAAAAACCGCACAATGATGGCGGCGCTCGAAAACGCCTACAAGGGCACGATGATGCAGGGCAAGTTCCCGGGCGCGGTGCTCATGCTGGAGCTGCCGCCCGACATGGTCGATGTCAACGTCCACCCGGCGAAAACCGAAATTCGCTTTGCGAAAGAGAGTGACGTCTTTGACGCTGTCTACCGTGCTGTTCGCGCCGCGCTGGCAACGCCCGGCAGCGGCGAGTGCCGCTTTGAGATGGGCCACACCGCGCCCGAAGAAAAGCCCGGGCAGACCGTGATGCAGCCCGCCGCCCCGGCACCTGCCGCGCGGCCCGCTGCAGCCCAGCCGAAAAAGGGCGGCTTCACGACGCTGTCCGCGGCAGAATACCGCGCTTTGAACGGTCTGACCGCGCCCGTGCCAGCGCGCCCGCTGCCGACGGCGCAGGGCACACAGCCTGTCCCGGGCGTGCTGGAGGCACAGTCCCCGAAGCCCGCCTACACGGCGGGGCCCGTACTGAGACCGCTGACCCCGGTCACGCCGGTGACGGCGGTTGAAACGCCCGCGTCGGAGCCCGTAACGATTCCCGCCCCGCAGCCGATGCCCCACGCCGTCAGCGATGACACGGTGCTGGACATCCTGCCGGAGCTGCCCGACGAGGCCCCCGCGACAGACCCCGAGACGGATTACGTTTGGAATGACCCGCATGCTTTAAGCGCCCTGCCCGACATGGTCAGCACACGTCCCGAGCAGACGACGCTGACCCCGCCGCCTGCAAGCGAGCCGCTGCGCCTTGTCGGAGAGGTGTTCAAGACCTATATCATCACCGAGCGCGGCAGTGAGCTTTGCCTTATCGACAAGCACGCTGCGCATGAGCGCATTCTGTTTGAGCAGCTGGCCAGAGACTACGGCAGCGTGCCGTCCCAGATGCTGCTCGTCCCCGTGCAGGTCAATCTGACCGCCGCGGAAAAGCAGGCCGTTTTGCAGAACCTTGACCTTCTGACCGATGCCGGCATCGAGGCCGAGGACTTCGGCGGCTCGACTGTTGTCGTGCGCGCCGTGCCCGCGGACGTGCCGGTGGACGATGTAGAGGATATGATCGTGGAGCTGGCGGCAAAGCTCGCCGACGGCGGACGCGACGCCCTGCGTGAAAAGACCGAGTGGGTGCTGCATTCCATCGCCTGCCGCGCGGCCATCAAAGCGGGGGACCGCACGAACGCCGCCGAGATGCTCGCGCTGGCCCAGCGCATCATGGACGGCACGGTCCCGCCGTTCTGCCCGCACGGGCGGCCCTGCGTATTGAAAATCACCCGGAAGGAGCTGGAAAAGCAGTTTGGCCGACTTGTCTAAACCCCGCGTCGTCGCCGTCGGCGGGCCGACGGCCAGCGGCAAGACCGCACTTTCCGTCGCGTTGGCCAGAGCCTTTGACGGCGAGATCATCAACGCAGACTCGATGCAGATTTACAAAAATCTCGACGTAGGCACGGCGAAGCCGAGCGCGGAGGAGCGGCAGGGGATACCGCATTATCTTTTGGACTTTCTGCCGCCGGAGACCCCCTACAGCGTGGCGGACTTCACCGCCTCCGCCGACCCGCTGATACGGGACATCACGGCCCGCGGCAGACTGCCCCTCGTCGTGGGCGGCACGGGGCTGTATATCACCAGTCTTTTGAGCGGTATGGCGTTTGCCCCGGAAAAGACCGACCCCGCCATCCGCGCCCGATTACAGACGCGGGCGGACACCGAGGGCGGCGCGGCACTTTACGCCGAGCTGCAAAGAATCGACCCCGACTACGCCGCTCAGGTCCACCCCAACAACCTGCCGCGCGTTATCCGCGCACTGGAGCTGTTTGAAGCCACAGGCCGCCGCATGAGCGACCAGCGCCGCGAGGCCAGGCCCGCCGAGGCACCCTACCATGCGCTCTGCCTCTGCCTGACCTGCCGGGACCGCGCAGTGCTGTACAGCCGTATTGACCGCCGCGTGGACGAAATGGTCGAAAACGGTGTGCTGGACGAAGCAAAGCAGGTCTACGACCACCGCGATGCTTACCGCACGGCGGCGCAGGCCATCGGCTACAAGGAATTCTTCCCGTACTTTGAGGGCACAGCCGATCTGACCGAATGCACCGAGCGTCTCAAGCAGGCAACGCGCAACTACGCCAAGCGCCAACTGACCTGGTTCCGCCGCCAGAACGACGCGGTGTGGCTCTATCTGGATGAGGAGGATGTCACCGAGCGCGCCTGCACGCTGGTACGGACCTTTTTGCACAACGAGGAATAACGGAAAGGAGGGTGCACCGTGAGCAACCGGCAGGACCGCCCGCTGGCAAAAAAACTTTTACACGCGCTGGGTCTGCTGGCACTGGCACTCTTCCTGCTGTATGTTGCCGTCCAGTTCGTGCTGATCTTCCATCGGTCCTACAAGACCGAGACCGCCATCCGCTACACGCTGGCCGAAAGCCTGAACCTGACCGGCGTTGTGGCGTTTGACGCTGTGGATGTGCCGGGCAGCGGCAATCTCGGCTATCTTGTGCAGGATGGCGAGCGCGTGACGAACGGCACGGTGGTAGCCGAATGCTACACCGATGACACTCAGGGCCTGCAGCGTGAGCGTCTGGACCGGCTCGAGCGCTCCATCACGCTGCTTACGAAGTCGCAGAATTCTGCCGGCAGTGAGCTTTCGGTGCTGACAAACCAGACGAAGCAGGCGTTGTACAACCTGCTGGATAAGCTGGACACTGCCCAGTATACCGGCATCTCCGACGCGCAGGACAGCTTTCTGCTGGCCCAGAACCGTCTGCAGATCAGCACCGGGCAGACGGCGGATTTCTCCCAGTCCATCGCAGCGCTGCAGACCGAGTACGACGGCATCAAGGCACAGCTCGACACGCTGCAGACCGTCACCGCCACAACGAACGGCTATTTCAGCCGCACGGAGGCCTCGCCCGCTATCCGGACGGACTGCCGGGCGCTGGCCGATGCCGACCCGGCCACGCTGCAAAAAATGCTGGCAGACGGCTTCCCGGCAGCGGATACAAACCGCGCCGGACAGATCGCGACGGGCTTCAGCTGGAAATTCTACGCGGTCTGCGATTTGGATACCGCCGCACGGTTCGACGGTCTGTCCACGGTGAAAATCAGCGTACCCGGCAAGCAGAACACCCCGCTTTCCGCCACGGTGGAGGAAGTTACCGAGGACAAGGACAACGGCATTGCCAAGATCGTGCTGCAATGCCAGACCATCAGCGCCGAGGTCCTGGGCCTGGGCTGCGAGACCGTGCAGGTCGATTTAAAAACCTACGAGGGCATCCGCATCGACAAGGCGGCGCTGCATATCGTGAACGGCCAGCGCGGTGTCTATGTCAAGTACGGCAATCTGCAGCGCTTTTTGAAGATCACAACGCTGTATGAGAACGACAGCTACATTCTTGTCCCGGAGGACGGCAAGCTCGGCAGTGCAAATGAGGTGCGCCTCTATGATGAGATCATCGTGCAGGGCACAAATTTGGAGGATGGCAAACTATTGTAACGAAAATACGCCGTTTGTATTGACAAGACTGCCAAAAAAGAAGATAATATTTAATGTATATCGCTGTAATGACGCGCTGACGTAAACGGCGCTTTCTAATCAAAGGAGTTTTACGACCATGTCCATGCTTGACAGTTTGAGAAGCAAACTCGGTATCGACCCCGATGCAGATTCCTATGTAGATGACACTGAAGAGAATGTTTTCCCCGGCGGGCAGGGGGCTGCAGCTGCGCAGGAGTATACCCAGCAGCAGGAGATCAAACAGCACAGCAATAAGGTCGTGAACATCAACGCGACGACCCAGCTGCAGGTCGTTCTGGTCAAACCGGAGCGCTTTGACGATGCGTCCAGCATTGCGGACCAGCTCAACGCCAAGCATACTGTGGTGCTGAATCTGGAGTCTGCCAGCAAAGAGGTCTCCCGCCGTCTGATCGACTTTCTGTCCGGTGTAGCGTATGCCAACAACGGCCAGATCAAACGCGTGGCGACCAGTACCTTCATTATTACGCCGTACAACGTTGATATTATGGGTGACCTGCTCGACGAGCTGGAAAACAATGGCGTCTTCTTCTGATACCGCCAATGCGGTGCGCGGCTTTGTGCCGCCGCAGAATGACGACGAGCGCCGCCTGATGCGCCGTGTCGAGGAGCTGTGCCGCGTTGCAGTAAGCCGCGGCATCCCGCGTTATACGGGCTTTCTCTCGGACCGGGAGCAGAGCCTGGCGCAGGCCGCCTGCAACAAGGCCGGGTGCAGCTGCATCCGCTTTTGGGGCGGCTTTGACGCGGCAGAACGCCGGGTGCTCTGTATTGAGCCGCCCGACGCCTGGCAGGAAGAACCGCTGGCCTACCTGCAATGCACCGCTTACGGGGATAAGCTGCCGACCCACCGGGATTATCTCGGTGCGATTCTGGGCCTTGGCCTTGAGCGCAGCTGCGTGGGGGACCTGCTGGCAGACCCCGAGCGTGAGGACACATTTTACGCGGTGATCCTCGCAGACAAGCAGGAATTTATAAACGCAGAGCTGACCGGCGCAGGGCACTGCACCGTGCATACTGCGTGCATCGACGCACTGCCCGCCCGTCTGGCCGAAAGCCGCGAGCGCACCCTGCAGGAGGCTACCGTGCCGTCCCTGCGTGCGGACGCGGTGCTGGCAGCCATGCTGCACACCTCCCGCACCCGCGCGGCAGAATATATCGCCGCGGGCCGTGTGGAGATCAACCACCTGCCGTTGAAGGCCGCCCACGAGACCGCCTACGTCGCGGATATTTTTACAGTGCGCGGCGTGGGTCGCTTCAAGCTGGCGGCCATCGGCGGCAAAAGCCGCAAGGATCGTCTGTTCATATCCTTTTACCAATATTGAGCGCAGGATCGCCCGCAGCGCTGCGGGCAGGGAATAACGGGGCCGTGTGCCCCGCATACAGGAGGAAAGCCGTCATGATCTCTTCCGAGGATGTCCGCCACGTCACATTTGACAAAGCGTTCCAGGGCTATCGCCGTGAGGATGTGGATGATTATCTCAAGCAGGTCGCCCAGGCAATGGACGACCTGGCTGCCCAGAATGATGATTTGCAGAAAAAGCTCGTCATGCTGGCCCAGCGCATTGAAAAATACCGAACGATGGAAAACTCCCTGAGTACGTCGATGATCAACGCCCAGCGCATGGGGGACAGTATTATCCACGAGTCCAAGCAGAAAGCGGCGGAGATCATCCGCTCGGCCAACATCAAGGCGGAGGACCGCGAGCAGCGCGCCCGCGATGACGTCGAGCTGGCCAAGCAGGAGATCGTCACGCTCAAGGGTGAGGCAGACAGCTTCAAGCGTTCGCTGATCGAGATGTACCGCAAGCATATCAACCTTATCAATAAACTGCCCGATTACACCAGACGGCCCGAGGATGAACCCGTTCCGCCGCCGTCCCCGGCCCCGGAGCAGGCCGCTGCCCCTGCGGCAGAGCCGCAGCCCGCTGTGCAGGCCCCGGCCTACACGGCCCCCGCAGCCCAGCCTGTGCCGGAGTCGGCCCCGGTACAGCAGGCAGCCCAGATGCCCGCCATGCAGGAGACGGCCTACTATGAGCCGCCCACAGCCCAGCCCGTGCCGGAGCCGACGGAAAGTGCCCAGGCTCAGGGCGAAAAGGTAGATACGGTGGAATTTGCCATCGCGCCGCACCCGGAGGAGCCGGAGGAAGCCGAGCCCGCCCCGATCCCCGTGGAGGAGCCCGCCATCGACGAGACGCGGTTCCAGGATGTCTCCGGCCTGTATGACGAGCCGGAGGCCAAGCCTGCCCGCCGCCGCAAGGCCGGTACGACCAGGCGCACGACCCGCAAAAAGGCAAGTGACGAACCGCAGGAGGAGCTGAATTCCCCGGCGTTCGATAACTTTGAAGGCGTGGACTTTGACAGCTGACGCCCGATGTGATATAACTAAAGAATCCAATAAATAGAGGAGAGTAGGAAACTTTGGCGCAGAACTACAACGACACCATCCATAAGATGCAGACCCCGTTTGAAATGCGGGCCGGTCTGCCGAAGAAGGAACCCAAAATGCTCGAGGACTGGGAGCAGAACCATGTCTATGAGCAGATGATTAAGAACAACGAGGGCAAGCCGCAGTACATCCTGCACGACGGCCCTCCGTATGCCAACGGCAATATCCACATGGGTACGGCTCTGAACAAGATCATCAAGGACATCATCATCCGCTATAAGAATATGTCCGGCTTCCAGGCACCCTACGTGCCCGGCTATGACACCCACGGCCTGCCCATCGAGCTGAAGGCGCTGAGCTCCCTCGGCGACAAGAAGGCCGGTGTCTCCAAGCTGGAGCTGCGCCAGATCTGCAAGGAGTTTGCCACCGAGCACATCGGCGTCATGAACGAGCAGTTCAAGCGTCTGGGCGTGCAGGGCGACTTTGAGAACCCCTACCTGACCCTGCGCCCCGAGTTTGAGGCACGCCAGGTCGAGATCTTCGGCGAGATGGCCAAGAAGGGCTACATCTACAAGGGCATGAAGGCCGTGTACTGGTGCCCCGAGGATCGCACCGCTCTGGCCGAGGCTGAGATCGAGTACGCCGAGGACGAGTGCGATTCCATCTATGTCCGCTTCAAGCTGACCGACGACCCCAACGGCGTGCTGGCCAAGCACAACATCCCGCTGGACAAGGCATGGATCGTCATCTGGACGACCACCACCTGGACGCTGCCCGCCAACGTTGCGACCTGCCTGAACCCCAATCTGGAATATGCCTTCGTCAAGATCGGTGACGCCTACCACATCATGGCCCGCGAGCTCGTTGAGTCCACGATGAAGGGCTGCCATATCGACGAGTACGAAGTCCTGCCCGAGACTGTTCTCGGCAGTGAGCTCGAGCTCATGCAGTATCAGCATCCGTTCCTTGACCGCAAGGGTCTGGTCATTCTGGGCGACCATGTCACGCTGGAAGGCGGCACGGGCTGCGTCCACACCGCTCCCGGCCATGGTGTTGAGGACTTTGAGGTCTGCGTCAATCACTATCCGCAGGTTCCCGTTGTCGTTCCCGTGGACGACGCGGGCCGCCTGACCGCCGAGGCGGGCGAGAAGTTTGCCGGTCTCAAGGTCTGGGACGCCAACAAGGTCATTCTGGAGCACATCAAGGAGAGCGGCCATCTGATGGGTGTGCAGCACATCACCCACCAGTACCCGCATTGCTGGCGCTGCCATCATCCCATCATCTTCCGTGCTACCGAGCAGTGGTTCTGCTCCATCGACGCCTTCAAGGAGGACGTCTACAAGGCCATTGACAGCGTGCACTGGCAGCCGGCGTGGGGCCATGACCGCATGGCCGGTATGGTCCGTGACCGCAGTGACTGGTGCATCAGCCGCCAGCGCGTCTGGGGCGTGCCCATCCCGGTATTCTACTGCAAGAAGTGCGGCAAGTACCATATCACCGATGCCTCCATCAAGGCTGTGTCCGACCTGTTCCGCAAGGAGGGCAGCGACGCCTGGTACAAGTACGATGCCAACGACATCTTGCCCAAGACCGAGGTCTGCGAGTGCGGTGCCTCCGACTGGGAGAAGGACCCCGACATCATGGACGTCTGGTTCGACTCCGGCTCCACCTGGAGCGCTGTCTGCCGTGAGCGTCCCGAGCTGCGCTGGCCCGTTGACATGTATATGGAGGGTGCCGACCAGTTCCGCGGCTGGTTCCAGTCCAGTCTGCTGACCAGCGTCGCCACCCAGGGTGTGGCCCCGTACCGCGAGGTCCTGTGCCACGGCTGGGTCGTCGATGCCCAGGGCAAGCAGATGCACAAGTCCGCCGGCAACGGCATGGAGCCCAGTGAGATCATCCGCGACTACGGTGCTGACATCATCCGTCTGTGGGTCGCTTCCAGCGATTACACCGTCGACGTCCGCGCCGGTAAGGAAATTTTCCGCCAGCTGTCCGAGGCGTACCGCAAGATGCGCAACACGGCCCGCTTCATGCTGGGCAATATCAGCGACTTTGATCCCGCGAAGGATATGGTCGATGATGACCAGCTGTTCGAGATCGACCGCTGGGCGCTCGAGGCCTGCAACAAGCTGACCGCCACCATGCGCGATGCCTACGAGCACTACGACTTCAGCCGTGCCTACCACGCGCTGTACAACTTCTGCGTCATTGATATGTCCAACTTCTACATGGACGTCATCAAGGATCGTCTGTACTGCGCAGATGACCACGCACGCCGCTGTGCCCAGACCGCGCTGTACCGCATCCTGGTCGACTTCACCAAGCTGCTGGCACCCATCCTGTGCTTCACCAGCCAGGAGATCTGGAGCTACATTCCGAAGCTGGACGGCATGAAGGACTATGTTGTCTTTGAGCAGATGCCCGAGGCCAAGGCTGCCGCCGATGAGGCGTTTGAAGCTAAGTGGGACCGCATCATGGCCATCCGCGACGACGTCAAGAAGGTGCTGGAGCAGGCCCGTGCCGATAAGGTCATCGGCTCTGCGCTGGAGGCCGGTCTGACGCTGTACTGCAGCAAGGAGGTCTACGACTTCCTGAACGCCATCCCGATGGATGAGCTGGCTGACCTGTTCATCGTCTCCCACGTTGACCTTGTCGAGGGTGAGGGCGGCGTCAAGGGCCTGGTCGAGGGTCTCGGCGTCAGCGCTGCCCATGCGGCTGGCAACAAGTGCCTGCGCTGCTGGAAGTACGAGACCACCGTCGGTGAGGACGGCCTCTGCCCGCGCTGCGCTAAGGTCTTGAAGCAGTAAATTTACTCTACCGTCAGCGGTGCTTATACGTTTAAGCACCGCTGATTTTTTCGGATAAGGTGTTGTATGATTTCTGGTTTGTTATCGCTGGCAGGAGCGGCCATTCTGGTCGTCATTGACCAGCTCATCAAGCACTGGGCCACGGCGGCGCTGCTGCCGGTGGGCAGCATGGATGTGCTGCCCGGCGTTGTGGAGCTGCGCTACTGCCTGAATGACGGCATGGCGTTTTCGATGCTGGCCGGTAAGCAGGGACTGCTCATCGGCATGACGTCGGTCATGCTGCTGGCTGTCCTTATCATGCTGTTCGTGCGCAAAATGCCGCTGACAGAGCGCGCAGCCTGGACGCTGGTACTGGGCGGCGGCGTGGGCAACCTCATTGACCGCGTGCTCAACGGTGTGGTCGTGGACTACATCAATGTGCTGTTCATGCGGTTTGCCATCTTCAATTTTGCGGACATCTGCGTCTGTGTCGGCGTCGGCCTGCTGATGCTCGCCGTGCTGCTGGACTCTTTCAAAAAGGATAAGACCGCAGAGCCAAAGGCGGACGAAGATGGAGCGGCTTGAGCTTACCGCAGCCCCCGGCGACAGCGGACGCCTGGACGCCTGGCTGGCCGGGCAGTGCCCGACGCTGTCCCGCAGTGCGCTGCAAAATCTGATCGAGCAGGGGCTTGTGACCTGCGGCGGCGCGCCCGTCAACAAAAAGGATAAGGTGGCGCCCGGCAAAATCTACGCCATCGACCTGCCTGACCCGCAGCCCATCGAGGCCCGGCCCCAGAACATCCCGCTGGACATTGTGTACGAGGACGACGACCTGCTCGTTGTCAACAAGCCTAAGGGCATGGTCGTGCACCCGGCCCCCGGCAACCCGGACGGCACGCTCGTCAACGCGCTGCTTTACCACTGCGCGGGGCAGCTGTCAGGCATCGGCGGGGCCATCCGCCCGGGCATCGTCCACCGCATTGACAAGGACACAAGCGGCCTTCTCGTCGTTGCCAAAAACGATGCCGCCCATCAGGCGCTCAGCGCCCAGATGAGCGTACACAGCATCCACCGCGTCTACCATGCTGTGGTGTACGGTAACCTCAAGGAGGACGAGGGCTTTGTGGAAAAGTGGCTCGGACGCGACCCGCGGGACCGCAAGAAAATGGCCGTTCTGGCCGAGAACGCGGCGGGGGCCAAGTATGCCTACACGGGCTGGCAGGTGCTGGAACGCTGCGGCAATTTCACTTATATTGCGTGCAAATTAAAGACCGGGCGCACCCATCAGATTCGTGTACACATGGCCTCGACGGGACATCCGTTGGCAGGGGATGCTGTGTACGGCCCCAAAAACTGCATCAAATCGCTGAATGGCCAGTGCCTGCACGCCAAGGAGCTGGGCTTTGTCCACCCGCGGACAGGGGAGTGGATGCAGTTTGATTCGCCCCTGCCGCCCTATTTTACAGAGTTTCTGACACGGTTAAGAAAGGAACATCGCGCATGAAACCACCCCTAAGCGATACCCTTGTGATCTGTGATATGGATAATACGCTGCTGACGGCCAAGGAGGGCATCCCCGCCTGCAACCGCGCGGTCATCCAGCTGTACACCGGCATGGGGGGGCTTTTCACGGTGGCAACGGGCCGCCCGCCGGAGTCCATCCGCGCGGCGCTGGGGAACATCCGCCTGTCGCTGCCGGCCATCTCCTGCAACGGGGCGCTGCTGTATGATTTCTCCGCCGAGTCGGTGCTGCACCGCTCGACGCTGAACCGCGAGCAGGCGACGACGGCCATCCTTGACATTCTGAACAAGTTCCCGCATATAGGCGTGGAGGTCATGGCCGGAAACGGCGAGATGTTCGTCATCCATGCCAATGAGGTGACCCACGCCCATCAGGTGGACGAGCACCTCGGCAGCATTGCCTGCCCGGTGGAGAGCGTGCCTGACGGCTGGGTCAAGGTCGTCTTTGCCTCCGACCCGGAGAGCATCCGTAAACTGGGCCAGTACGCCAAGACGCGGTACTACGGGCGGGAAAACTACTTCCTGGCCACGAACAGCATTTACTTAGAGATCATGCCCAGCGGCGTCAGCAAGGCCAGCGGTCTGCATGACCTGTGCGCCCTCATGAGCAAATCCATGAAGAACACCGTCGTTATCGGTGATTACTACAATGACCTGGAGATCATGCGGGAGGCGGGCTACGCCGTGGCTGTCGCCAACGCACCGGCAGAGGTCAAGGCTGCCGCCGACCATGTGACGACCTGCACCTGCGCCGAGGGCGCAGTGGGGGAGTATCTGTACAGCCTGATCAGCAGAGCCGAAGGACGTGAGGTTTGACGATGAAGGTCAGCGAATTGATGAACCCCAAGGGCGTACTGCTCTATGCAAAGATCGATAACTCCGCCGACGCGCTTGGCATTCTGGTCGAGCTGCAGGAGGGCATCGGCGTTATCACCAACGGCAATGCCTACTACAATGCGGTCAGCTACCGGGAAACGTTCGGCGGCACAACGGCCATCGGGGGCGGCATTGCGCTGCCCCACGCCTGCAACGCGGGCGTGTCCGCACCGGGCATCTCGGCGCTGCTGCTGCGCCGCGGTGTCGACTGGGGCGCACCGGACGGGAAACCTGTGGATCTTGTGTTCATGATCGCTGTTCCGCCGGGCAGTGAGAGTCTGCATCTGCAGATCCTGGCGCGGCTCGTAAACCTTCTGAGCCGCAGCGACCTTGTGGAAAGCCTGCGCACAGCCAGCAACCCCCACCGCTTTGTGGAGCTGATCGCCAAGGCGGAAAACGCCTGCTTTGCGGAATAAAACCGAAAGTTGTCCCAGCTTATTTGCAAGCTGGGGCTTTTTGTTTGCCTCCGCAGGGGCACATTCTATATGTGCTCGCGCAGCCTGCGGTAACTACCGCGGGCGGATATGGGATCCGCCCTACGGGGCATCAATTTGAACATTCGTCAATATAACCAAAAAACGCCGCGAATCGCACGGCGCATTATACGTATTTGCACTTGCTTTAAACCGGTGAAGTGTGCTATACTTTAAAGCACTAAACCGGCTGCGCAGGAGGGACCCGCGTGAGGAGACGCGGGTGTACACCTGAAACAAAAAGGTTGCGCAGCAGGTACTATGGAGGAATAGACATGAAAAAAGCAGTTTCCCTTATGATGGCAGCCGCCATGACCATGGGTCTGGCCGCCTGCGGCTCCACCGCATCCACCGACACCGCCGCTTCTGCTGCGGACACCGCCTCCAGCACCGAGGCTGCTGCAAGCACTGCTGACAGCACCGCCGCTGCGGATGGCAAGGTCTATAACATCGGTATCTGCCAGCTTGTCCAGCATGAAGCGCTGGATGCCGCTACTCAGGGCTTCAAAGATGCCCTGGTCGAGAAGCTGGGCGAGGGCAGCGTCAAATTTGACGAGCAGAACGCCTCCGGCGATTCCGCCAACTGCGCCACCATTGTGAATGGCTTTGTCTCCAACGGCGTTGACTTGATCCTGGCCAACGCCACCGCACCGCTGCAGGCCGCCGCACAGGCGACTGCCGACATCCCGGTGCTGGGAACCTCCATCACTGACTACGCCACCGCGCTGGACATCAGCGACTGGACCGGCACTGTCGGCAACAATATTTCTGGCACCTCTGACCTGGCTCCGCTGGACCAGCAGGCAGCCATGATCCAGGAGCTCTTCCCGGATGCCAAGAGTGTCGGTCTGCTCTACTGCAGTGCAGAGCCGAACTCCGTCTACCAGTGCGACGTCATTGAAGGCTACCTGACCGAGGAGGGCTACACCGTTGCCCGCTATGCCTTCACCGATACGAACGACGTCACCTCCGTGGCCCAGACTGCCGCCGATAACTCCGACGTCATCTACATCCCCACTGACAACACCGCAGCCTCCAACACCGAGGCCATCGCAAACGTTGTCATCCCCGCCAAGGTCCCCGTTGTGGCCGGTGAGGAAGGCATCTGCTCCGGCTGCGGCGTTGCAACGCTCTCCATCAGCTATTACGACCTCGGCTACGCCACCGGTGAGATGGCTGCCAAGATCCTCGCAGACGGCGCGGACGTCTCTGCGATGCCCGTTGAGTTCGCTCCGAACGTGACCAAGAAGTACAACGCCGCCAACTGCGAGGCGCTGGGCATCACCCCGCCGTCCGACTACGTGGCTATCGGCTGATTGATCTGAACTGCGACTGAAAATCATCATAACAGCGAGGAAGGGGAGATTACTCTCTTTCCCCGCTGTTTTGGTGCTTTACGAAATGAGGATGTTTTTATGGATTTCCTGACCTCTTTGGTAAACTCCATGCCCGGCGCTGTGGCACAGGGCCTCATCTGGGGCATCATGGCCATCGGCGTGTACATTACCTACCGCATTCTGGATGTGGCCGATCTGACCGTTGACGGCTCCCTCGGCACGGGCGGCGCGGTCTGCGTGGTGCTGGTGCTCAACGGCGTGCCTGTGGGCGTCGCCCTTGTGGCAGCCACGCTGGTCGGTATGCTGGCGGGCCTTGTCACAGGTCTGTTCCACACGGCCTGCGGCATCCCGGCAATTCTGGCCGGTATTTTGACCCAGCTGGCGCTGTATTCTGTCAACCTGCGCATCATGGGCACCGGCACGGGCGGCGGCAAGGCAAACCTGCCCATCAGTGTGGACAAGTACAGCCTGCTGGTCTCGGCCCGCTATGTCCGCGCACTGGCGCTCAACAACCCGATCTTCGTGCTGCTCATCTTCTGCGCGGTCCTGATCGGCGTGCTGTACTGGTTCTTCGGCACGGAGCTTGGCTGTTCGCTGCGCGCTACCGGCGCAAACCAGCACATGGCCCGCGCCCAGGGCATCAACACGAACGTCACTATCGTGCTCGGCCTTATGGTTTCCAACGGCCTTGTAGCGCTGGCGGGCGGTCTGCTGTCCCAGTACCAGGGCTTCTCGGACATCAACATGGGCCGCGGCGCCATCGTTATCGGTCTGGCCGCCGTCATCATCGGTGAGGTCATCTTCGGCAAGATCTTCCGCAACTTTGCGCTCAAGCTGACCGCCGCTGTCATCGGCGCGATCATCTACTACATCGTTATGAACTTCGTGCTGCGCATGGGTCTGTCCACCGATGACCTCAAGCTGCTGACCGCGCTGGTCGTGGCGGTGTTCCTGACCATCCCGTACTGGAAGGGCAAATACTTCACCAAAGTACCCGTGAAAAAGGGAGGCAAGGACAATGCTTGAGATCAAGAATGTATACAAGACCTTCAATGCAGGAACCGTCAATGAGAAGGTCGCTTTGAAGGGACTGGATCTGACGCTGGAGGACGGCGACTTTGTCACGGTCATCGGCGGCAACGGCGCGGGCAAATCCACGATGCTGAACGCCGTCGCGGGCGTCTGGCCGGTGGATATGGGCAAAATCATTATTGACGGGAAGGATGTGACCCGCCTGTCCGAGCACCAGCGTGCCAAGTACATTGGCCGCGTGTTCCAGGATCCGATGATGGGCACCGCCGCGACGATGCAGATCGACGAGAACCTGGCCCTGGCGGCCCGCCGGGGTCTTGCCCGCACGCTCAAGATCGGCATTACGAAGAAGGAGCACGACGAATACTACGAGCTGCTCAAAACGCTGGATCTGGGGCTGGAAAACCGTATGACCAGCAAGGTCGGCCTGCTCTCCGGCGGTCAGCGCCAGGCTGTCACGCTGCTGATGGCGACCCTCAAAAAGCCCAAGCTCCTGCTGCTGGACGAGCACACCGCCGCCCTTGACCCCAAGACCGCGGCCAAGGTGCTGACGTTGTCCGAGAAGATCGTCGAGGAAAACCACCTGACCACCCTGATGATCACCCACAACATGAAGGATGCCATCAAGTACGGCAACCGCCTGATCATGATGTACGAGGGTCACGTCATCTACGATGTGCGCGGCGAGGAAAAGAAGAACCTGCAGGTCAGCGACCTGCTGCAGCGCTTTGAGCAGGTCAGCGACGGCGAGTTTGCCAACGACAGAATGCTGCTTTCCTGAGATCGAACCCAATTTTGCCCGGGATGTCAAATCCCGGGCTTTTTGCTTGTAATAAAATTGTAATACGTGACAATTTTTTGAAAACCATGTTCAAAGCCCGGCAAATATGATATAATCCATACTATGTATACTAGGTGGGTTGTAGCCATGGGTACGCCCGCTTTCGATAATTAAGGAGGTTGCCGTTCCCGATGAGCAGAGAACGTAATGAGGAGAAAAAAGGCCTGAGCCCGACACAGCGCAAAGCGTGTGTGGTGCTGGCGCTGTGCGCGCTGGCCGTTGTGATGAGCATTCTGGCGGCATGGGTGCTGCCGACGAAGCTGGGCCTGTTTGCAGGCGGGAAGGATTCCTACGACCCGGACGCCTACCCGCTGGATACGACGCTGGATTCCATCCTGCCGCAGAGCGCGGCGGATGACGCCTACATTACGGCCAGCGTTTTTGCGGGTGACCAGTACGCCGTGACGCTGCAGAAGGACACCCGCATCACGCTGAATCAGTTTGTCGGGCAGGAGGGATTGCAGATTTCCAAGGCGTTGTCCACCTCCTGTGTAAACTTTGCATCGGACGCCAGCAGCTACACGATCCCGCAGGCCATCCCCAAGATGAAGGCCCGCCGTGTCTTTGTGGTGCTGGGCGCAAACGATGTGGACGGCTCGGTCAGTGTGGACTCTTTCATTGCCGACTACAAGCAGTTCCTGCAGAGCATCCGCTCGGCCTACGCCTACTGCGACATCATCGCGGTGGGCATCCCGCCCGTTACCGAGGACAGTACGAACGCTGCCGAGACCCAGACCCGCATTGACCAGTTCAACCAGGCCATTGCGGCGGCCAGCAGCGATCTGGGCTTCAAGTACCTGAACACCGCCGAGGCCCTTAAAAACACCCGCGGCTACGGCGAGGGCACCTACTTTGAATCCAACGGTTTCAGCACCTCCGGCGCACGCGCCCTGCTGGAGTACGCCAAGAGCCACGCCTGCAATACGATGGACAGCCGTCCCGACACGTCGGACATCCCGCAGCGTGCGTCGGCCTCCGCAGGCAGCAACACGCCGGTGCCGACCTCGACGCCGACGAAGTTCACGGCCAGCTATGAGGTCGAGGACAGCGCCAAGGGCACGCTGACCGGCAACGGCCAGACCGGCGTGTCCAGCGTCGAAATTCAGGCCGACTCCGGCACAAGCGTCAACGTCACGGCAGTGGCGGCGGAGGGATTTGTGTTCTACAAGTGGAGCGACGGCGTCACCACCGCGACCCGCTATGACAATATTACCAAGGACATCTCCGTCAAGGCCATGTTCAACGACGCCCGCGTCGAGCTGACGCTGGACAAGGGCGATACGACAATCAAGCAGGGCGAGAGCCTGACTGTCAATGCCGCGGTCAAGCTGGGCAACAAGGCCTACGACGCCACGAACGTCCAGTGGTCCATCAACGATGAGATGGAGAAGAACGGCAGCAGCCTGACCTTCAAGCCCGATGCCGCCGGGACCTACACGATCAAGGCAGGCATTGAGATCAACGGCACCTTCTCGACGGCACAGCTGATCGTCACCGTCGAGGCCGAGGCCACCACGATCAACATCAGCGGCACAGGCACGCTGACCGCAGGCCAGAGTACGACGCTGACGGCTACCGTGGAAAACGGCAGCGGCGACACGCTCTGGGGCTGCGAGGAGACCTCCTGGCGCACAACGGGCACGCAGGTGACCTTCACGGCCAACGAGCCCGGCACCTACCACATCCACGCAGTCAACAACGGTGCGGACAGCGTCTTTGTGCTGACTGTCAGCGCCGCGGCTACGCCGGAACCCACCGCTGTGCCCACGCCGATGCCGGAGCCGACCTCCGCCGATTCCACACCGCAATAAGCATACGAGGTTACGAAGATGGCAATTTATACCTGCGTCCTGCTGGACGTTGACAATACGATTTTGGACTTTGACGCCGCAGAGCGCCAGGCCCTGACCGATATGCTCGCCGAGTACGAGCTGCCCCACGACGAGGCCGCTTATGATACCTACCACAAGGTCAACCGCGAGCTGTGGGACTCGCTGGCCAAAGGCCAGCTGAACAAGCAGAAGCTGTTCCAGATCCGCTTTTCCCGCTTCATGCAGACCATGCAGCTGCCCGACAACGGCAAGAGCAAGGCCATGAATGACCGCTATGAGGAGCTGCTGGCGACCCATGCCGACCTGCTGCCCGGCGCACTGACCGCGCTGGAGGAGCTGAGCGAGGTCGCCACGCTGGCCCTCGTCTCGAACGGTGCCATTGCCGTGCAGGAGTCCCGCATTGCGGCCTCCGGTATCGACAGGTACATGGACGGCATTTATATTTCCGAGAAGGTCGGCGCGGCCAAGCCCAGCGCCAAGCTGTTTGAGCATGCCTTCCGTGACCTCGGCATCACGAACAAGAGCCGTGTGCTGATGGTCGGCGACGATCTGCTGGCCGACATCAAGGGCGGCCTGAACGCCGGTGTGGATACCTGCTGGTTCAACCCCGGCAATCTTGAAAACAAGTCCGGCATCACGCCCAAATATACGGTAAGCTCCTATGAGGAGCTCTACCGCATCGTGATGGAGCCGGAGGAGCTGGAGAATATCGGCGTGCGCAACCGCCGCCACAGCAACGAAGCCCTGCTGTAAGGCGAGGGCGCACTGCCGCTGCCCGTTTGTCAGGCGGCGGCATCATTTTGGAATTGAGGATGTACCGCTATGTTGTTGGAACTTCAAAACTTAGGCAAGAGCTTCGGCGAACACGAGGTACTGCGTGATGTAAATGCAGGTGTCGAGCGCGGGGACCGTATCGGCATCATCGGTGCCAACGGCACCGGCAAGACGACGCTTTTGCGGATCCTCTGCGGCGAGAGCCTGCCCGACGCCGGAGATGCCGCGTTCGGCACCGGCGTGACCATCGGCTACCTTGAGCAGAACGCCCGGCTGGACCCGTCGCTGGACATCTATGCCACAATGCGGCTGGTCTTTACCCCGGCGCTTGACGCCATGCAGGAGATGGACGCGCTGCAAAAGCAGCTGGCCGCAGACCCGCACAATGCGGAACTGACCGAAAAGATCGCCCACTGCACCGCTGTTATCGACGCGATGGACGCTTATAACATGGATACCCAGATCAAAAAGGTGCTCAACGGCATGGGCTTTCCCGCCGACACCTGGACAAAGCTGGCGGGCGTGCTTTCGGGCGGTGAGCAGACCCGGCTGCGTCTGGCGCGGCTGCTGCTGGAGCGCCCCGACCTGCTGATCCTGGACGAGCCGACGAACCATCTGGACCTGGAAACGATGGAGTGGCTCGAAAATTATCTGAAAGCCTACCGCGGTGCGGTGCTCGTTGTCAGCCATGACCGCTACTTCCTCGACGCCGTCTGCACCCGCATTTGGGAGCTGCGCGGCAAGAGCATCAAGACCTACCGCGGCAACTACTCGGCCTATCTGCCCCAGCGCGAGGCCGCTGACGAGCGCCAGCAGAAGCTGCACGACGCCGCTGTAGAAAAAGCTGCCAAATTGCAGGACTACGTGGACCGTAATCTTGTGCGCGCCTCCACGACGAAGATGGCCCAGAGCCGCCGCAAGCAGCTGGAAAAGCTCGAGATCGTCGAGGCCCCGACCACCGAGGCGTGGGAGCTGAACTTTCGCTTTGAGTACGACATTGAGCCCTATGACGAGCTGGTCATCATGAAGAATCTGAGCGTCCATATCGGTGAACGCACCCTCATCGACGCCCTGGACTACGTCGTTCACCGCGGGGACAAGCTCGTCATTGCAGGTCCCAACGGCGCGGGCAAGTCCACGCTTTTGCAGGTGCTGGACGGCAAGCGCCGCCCGTCGGGCGGTATGGTCCGCCTGGGCAGCGGCGCCAAGCCGGGCGTATTCACCCAGCAGCAGGCCCGCCGCGCAGGCCGCGTCATTGATGCCATCTGGAACCAGTACCCGCGCTTTACCGAGCTCGAGGTCCGCAGCCATCTGGCACGCTTCGGCTACCGCGGCGAGGAGGTCTTTAAGGACTGTGCGTCGCTGTCCGGCGGTGAGCTGGCCCGCCTGCGCTTTGCCGAGCTGGCGCTCGAGCGCCCGAACCTGATGTTCCTGGACGAGCCGACGAACCACCTGGACATCTACATGCGCGAGAGCCTGACCCAGGCGCTGGCGGCCTACACCGGCACACTGCTGCTCGTCACCCATGACCGCTACCTGATGCAGACGCTGGGCTGCCCGATCATGTACCTGGAGGACGGCAAAGCAACGTTTTACCCGAACTTTGCCGCCCTGCAAAACCGTGACGCCGGTAAAACCCAAGAGCAGCAAAAGACCGAGGACACCGCCAAAAAGCAGGCATACGGCAAGGAGCAGCGCAAGCGCCGCGCCGAGGTCCGCGCCCGCCTGAAAAAGGTGGAGAGCGAGATCGAGGAGCTGGGTGCGCATATTGTCGAGCTGGAAAATGAGATCAACGACCCCGAGGTCCTGCGCGACCATCTGCTGCTGCGCGACAAATGCGACGAGCTTGACGACACTCGCTTCCACCAGCAGGAGCTCTACGACGAGTGGGAAAAGCTGGCCGAGGAGCAGGAAACCTTTGAAAACGAGGGCGAATGACCTTTTTACCGTTCTGTAACTTGTATTCCTGCCCAAAAGCGCTATACTATAAGTTTAGCAAGCTTACCAGGAAAAAGAGTATAGGAAAGTATGTAAGGCGGGTAGAACACATTGCAGACCACCATTATCGTAGCAACGCATAAACCGTACTGGGTGCCGGATGACCCGATGTACCTTCCGGTACAGATGGGCCATGCCGTCCACCCGGCCTGCGGCTATATCGGCGATGATACCGGCGACAATATCTCGGAGCGCAACGCAAATTTCTGCGAGCTGACGGGCCTGTACTGGGCGGCGCACAACATCGATTCCGATTATATCGGCATCGTGCATTACCGCCGCTATTTTGCCAGCCGCCGCAAAAGCCGCTTTGCGGACAAGAAGTCGCGTGTCATCAGCCATGAGGAGCTCTGCAGCATTCTGGCTACGACGAACGTCGTCCTGCCGAAGGAGCGCCACTATTTTATTGAGACGAACTACACCCAGTATATCCACGCCCATCACAAGCAGGATCTGGAGGTGACCCGCGCCATCATTGCGCGCAAATGCCCCGAGTACCTGCCCGCGTATGACCTGTACATGTCCAAGACCCACGGCCACCACTTCAACATGTTCGTCATGAAGAAGGAACTTTTGCAGCACTACTGCACTTGGCTGTTCGACATTCTGTTTGAGCTTGAGCGGGAGCTGGACATGACGGGCTACACGGTCAATGACCGCCGGGTCTTTGGCTTTGTGAGCGAGCGTCTGCTGGACGCCTGGCTCACCACGAACAACATCAGCTTTGAGGAACTGAGCATCGTTTACATGGAGCACCAGAACTGGCTGCACAAGGGCACAGCCTTCCTCAAGCGCAAATTCTTCCCGAAAAAAGATGCTTGACGCAAGAAATGTCACGGCCATCGTCGTGACCTACAACCGTCTGCCGCTGCTCAAACAATGCCTGGCCGCCCTGCGTGCCCAGACCGTGCAGGGCTTCACGGTGCTGCTGGTGGACAATGCGTCCACTGACGGCACAGCGGACTATATAAAGACGCTGGCAATGCCGGGGCTGGTCTGCCGCAATCCGGGGGAAAACCTCGGCGGTGCGGGCGGCTTTGCCTACGGCATCCGCGCCGCGGCGGAGCTGGGGTGTGAGGCCGTCTGGATCATGGACGACGACACGCTGCCCGAGCCGGACGCGCTGGCCGCCCTGCTGGCCGCCGATGCCGCCCACGGCGACGACTGCGGCTGGCTGTCCAGCAGGGCACTCGCCCCGGACGGCACCGACCAGCCGATGAACCTGCAGCGCAAAACGATGTACCGCGATATTGACGGCTTCGATGCGGCGGAGGTCCCCGCCGTGATGGCGAGCTTTGTCTCGCTGTTCCTGCGCACCGAGGCCGTGCGGCAGTTCGGCCTGCCGATTGCCGAGTTCTTCATCTGGTCCGACGACTGGGAGTACACCCGCCGCATTTCCCGCGCAAAGCCCTGCTATGTCATCCCGGCCAGCCGGGTCGTGCACGCCATGCAGAACCCCGGCGTCGTGAACATTGCCAGGGATGTGCCCGCCCGCTGGGCACGCTACCGCTATTTTTACCGCAACGATGTGGTGCTCTACCGCCGGGAGGGACTGTCCGGCTGGCTGTGGCTGCTGGCCAAGGACAGCTGGCACACCGTACAGGTCCTGCGCGACAGGCAGGGCTGCCGCGCCGAGCGCATAAAAATCATCTGGAAGGGCTTTGCCGCCGGGGTGCGGTTCCGCCCGCAGATACCGTACCTGCCATGAACCTGACAAAAAAAATTTGCCATAAAGCTGCGCACTTTGACGCCGTCGCCTTTGACGTGTTTGACACGCTTATAAAACGCGACGTTGCTGTGCCGACAGGACTTTTCCGCCTGATGGGCGACGATTTTTACGCTGCCCGCATCCGGGCCGAGCGTGAGGCCCGCGCCGCCCAAAGCAGGGAGGTAACGCTGGCTGAAATCTACGCCCGTCCCTGCCTTGCCCGCTATGACGCAGCGGCGGAGTGTGCTGCAGAGCTGGCCGCCTGTGCGGCGAACAAGCCCGTGCTGGATGCGGTACAAACGCTTAAAAAGCAGGGGAAAAAGCTCTACTATATCTCCGATATGTACCTGCCGCAGACGCAGATCGACGCGATGCTGCGCCGCTGCGGCTATCCCTGCTTTGACGGCGGCTTTGTCTCCTGTACTTACGGCGTGCAGAAGCGCAGCGGCAGACTGTTCAAGCGCTTTTTGCAGGAAACCGGTCTCACGGCGAAGCAGCTGCTTTTCATCGGTGACAGCTGGCGCGCCGATGTGGCCGGGGCCGCGCTGGCGGGCATCACCGCCTGGCATCTGCCGACGCCGCCTGCACCTGCGGATGACGCTGCGGCTTTTGTGGAGAACCGTCTGCCGCAGCGGCGATCTGACGGTGAGTCCCTCGGCTTTTCCGTGCTGGGACCGCTGGCAGCGGCATTCTGCCAATGGCTGCACGCGCGCCGTGCCGCCCGCCCGGAGGCCCGGCTGTATTTTCTCGCCCGCGATATGTACCTGATGCGGGACGTCTATCACACGCTCTACCCGCAGGAGGAGACCGGCTATTTACAGGTCTCCCGCCGCAGCCTGGCTCCGGCGTTTCTGGCGGCGGGGGACTGGGCCACAGTGCTGGCCGCCCTGCCGCGGCAGACTTTGACCGGTGCGCAGATCGCCGAATACTGCGGCACGACCTGCCCAACGGAGCTGGCGGACAGGCAGTTTGATTTGAAGCAACCGGACAGGGAAGCGCTGCACGCCTTTTTGCGGCAGCTGCCCTGCCCGGACGCCGCCGACGCGGTCACAGCCTATCTGTCTGCGCAGGGCATCCGCCCCGGCGATTTCCTTGTTGACATCGGCAGCGGCGGTACAACGCAGCTGCTGTTAGAGCGACTGCTGCAATTTCCGCTGCACGGGCTGCAGCTCTCGGCGGATGACCGGCTGCGCACCCGCTTTGCGCCCGACCAAACGGAAGTATTCCTGTTTGACGGCAAGCCCGCGCCGCGCCTGTATTGGGCGGGTCAGCCGATGCTCGAACGCCTGCTCTCACAGGATGTCGGGGCCACGTTGGGCTACTGCGCGGAGAAGGGGGGCATCGTCCGTGTGCGCACGGCCAGGCAGCCCGCCGAGCCGCGCATTGCACAGATCCAATCCGGCGTGCGCCGCTTTGCCGCCGCCTGGCGGGACAGCGTGTTGAACGGCCAGCCCATTCCGCCGCAGCGGGCCATTGCCCCGTTTTTGCGGCTGGTGGAAAGCCCGACAGCTTTACAGCTGGATCTGCTCGGTGACCTGACGGTTGAGGACGGCGGCACCTATCCGCTGGCCGCGCCGCAGCACACAGCGCACTACCTGACCCACCCGCGGCAGGCAAGGCGTGACTTTGCAGAGGCACGCTGGAAGATCGGCTTTTTGCAGCGTGCCGTACCGCTGCCGCTGCCTTACGGAAAATTATATCTGAAACTGAAAAAATAATGCGAAATGCGAAAGGAGGTACCCCCATGGCCAAGATCAGCGTGATCGTCCCGGCGTACAATGCCGAGACGACCCTGCGCACCGCCGTGGAATCCATCCTTTCCCAACAGGTGCCGGAGCTCGAGATCATCATCGTCAACGACGGCTCGACGGACGGCACGGACCGGCTCTGTCACGCGCTGGCGAGCGAGTACCCCTGCATCCACGTCATCAGCCAGAAGAATGCCGGCATCTGCGCGGCCCGGAACCGCGGCATGGAGGCCGCGAGCGGGGAGTACATCACCTTCTGTGATGATGACGACCTGTTCTGGCAGGGAGCGCTGCGCCTGCTTTTGCAGACGGCGGAGGACACCCGCGCCGACCTTGTGCGCGGCGGCTATGAGCTGCTGCGCCAGCGCCCGGACGGTACCTTTGCCGAGCAGCCGCACCCTGCCGGAAGCCCCTGCACGATAGCGCTGGGCCGCGGCGGCAGCTACGGTGCTTTTTTGGAGAACAGCGGCCCGCAGTTTGTATGGAATGCCCTCTACCGCCGCACGGCGCTGCTGGGGCTGCGCTTCAATGAGCGGTGCAGCTACGGGCTGGAGGACTTTGTCTTTAACGCCGCAGCCTATCGGCGCGTCGGCAAGGCGGTCTACATCCCGCAGGTCGTCTACCGCCATTTTGAGAGTGCACAGAGCACCTCCTGCGCGCACACGGCGCAGGCACTTTTGGGCCGCATCCGGGCGCTGGAGCCATGGATGGAGGCTGAATTCCACGCCGCCCAGCGCTGGTGCGGCCCGGAGGAGCTGCAGGCCGTCTGGAAGGACCGCCGCGCACAGGCCGTCACCTTTTTGATGCACCAGCTGCGCGACGCACATGCCCCGGGCGTGCTGCGCCGCAAGGCCTGGCGCACGCTGCGGGAGGCCCTGGCCCCGTACCCGGGCAGCCTGCTGGACACCCTGCACGACGCAGGGCACAATAAAAAACAAACAATGGCACTGCTTTTATACCAGATGCGGCTGCAGAAGCTCTACGATCTGCTGCCGGTCAGAGAGGAACAGTTATGAAAACGATTCTTGTTACCGGTGCAGCGGGCTACATTGGCCGCCATGTCGTAAAAAATGCGCTGGACCGCGGCTACCGCGTCATTGCGGCGGATTTTAACTTCAAGGGCGTCGACGAGCGCGCCGAGTTCTGCGATGTGCCGCTGTTCGGCGGTGACGCCGACCTGTACCGCAAGCTGGGCAGCCCGGACGTCTGCATCCATCTGGCCTGGCGCGACGGCTTCCGCCATAATTCCGCCGCCCACATGAAGGATCTGTCCAGCCATGTGACGTTTTTGAACACGCTGATCGACGGCGGCCTGAAGGACCTGAGCGTCATGGGCACGATGCACGAGGTCGGCTACTGGGAGGGTGCTATCAATGAGAGCACGCCCTGCAAGCCGCAGAGCCAGTACGGCATTGCCAAGAACGCCCTGCGCCAGAGTATGATGCTGACGCTGGCGGATTCCCCCTGCAAGCTGCATTGGCTGCGTGCATACTATATCACCGGTGACGAGGCGCACGGCAGCTCGATCTTTGCCAAGATCACCCAGGCCGAGCAGGACGGCAAAAAGACTTTCCCGTTCACGAGCGGCAGCAACCTCTATGACTTCATCGACGTGGACGAGCTGGCCAACATGATCGTGGCCGCCAGTGTGCAGGAGGAGATCAACGGCATCATCAATGTCTGCACCGGCAAGCCGATGAGTCTGGCGGACCGCGTGGAGCAGTTCCTGCGCGACAAGAACTACAAGATCAAGCTCGACTACGGCGCGTTCCCGGACCGTCCGTATGACAGCCCGGGCACCTGGGGCGACCCGACAAAAATCAACCGCATTCTGGCAAACGATACCTGCAAGCGTGCATAACATACAAAAAGGAAAAACGCAATGAAACGATTGGGCATCTTTTTCTTCTACGAAAAAAACGGCGACGTGGATGATTTTATCACCTACTACCTTGCCGACCTGAATAAGAACCTGACCGAGCTGGTCGTTGTCTGCAACGGCAAATTGAGCGAGCAGGGCCGCGCGGCCTTCTCGCAGTTTACCGACAACATCATCGTGCGCGAGAACAAGGGTCTTGACGTCTGGGCGTACAAGACCGCGCTGGATTCCTACGGCTGGGCGAAGCTCTCGGAATTTGACGAGATCGTCATGACGAACTCCACCCTGATGGGTCCTGTGCGCCCGCTGAAAGAGATGTTCGACGCCATGTGGGAGAATCAGAACCTCGATTTCTGGGGCCTGTCCATCCACCACGGTGCCAAGTCGAACCCCTTCAAGGGCAAGCACCTGTATAACTATCTGCCTGTACACATCCAGTCTCACTTCATCGTTTACCGTCGGCGCTTTGTGCAGAATCATGAATTGCAAGCCTACTGGGACAACATGCCGATGATCGAGAGCTACACCGACTCGGTGCAGCGATACGAGGCTGTGTTCACCAAGCAGTTTGAGGATAAGGGCTTCAAGTGGGATGTCTATGTGAAAACCGACGACCTGAAGGACTTCACAGACTATCCGCTGCTCGTCTGCCCGACGCTTTTATTGCGGGAGAAAAAGTGCCCGCTGTTCAAGCGCCGCAGCTTTATGCACGAGCTGGAGGCCTATCTCAACGACACGGCAGGTGAGCCGGTGCAGGAGCTGTACGACTATCTGCGGGACGAGACGGACTATCCGATGGACCTCATCTGGAAGAACATGATCCGCACGATGCACCCGCACGATTTTACCCGCAATCTCGCCCTGACCCGCATCATCGAGCCGACGGTGCTGGACGAGGCAGCGGCGCAGAGCATCCGTAAAAACCGCCGCATTGCGCTGGCCATGCACCTGTATTTCATGGATATGCTGGATTCCAGCAAGGCGTTTGCGGCAAAGTTCCCGCCGGAAACGGATATTTTCATCTCGACGAGCAGTGCCGACAGGAAGCCGCAGATCGAGGCCGCCTTTGCGGACCTGAACGTCCGCAGTGTCACCGTGACCGTGGTGGAGAACCAGGGCCGCGACGTCGGCGCGTTCCTCTGTGACCTGGCCCCGCAGCTGCGGGACTATGACTATGCCTGCTTCATGCACGACAAGAAAGCCATCCAGACCCGCCCCGGCAGCGTCGGCGCGAGCTTTGGCTATGTCTGCAATGAGAATGTCTGCAAAAACGCTGCGCATGTGCTGAACGTGCTCTGCGAGTTTGAGAAGGACCCGTACCTCGGCATTCTCTGCCCGCCGTACCCGACGCACGGGCTTTACTTCATGAATATGTGCTCCGGCGGCTGGGGCCCGAACTTTGAGAACACGAAAAAGCTGATGAAGGACCTTGGCATCGATGTGCCTGTTTCCGGTGAAAAATCGCCCATTGCGCCCTACGGCAGTGTGTTCTGGTTCCGCCCCAAGGCACTGGCACCGCTGTTTGACCACGGCTGGCAGCACTCGGACTTCCCGCCCGAGCCGCTGCCCCAGGACGGCACGATCAGCCATGCCATTGAGCGCGTCTATCCGTTTGTGGCTCAGAGCGCGGGCTACTACCCGGCAGTGGTCATGAGCAAGAGCTACGCCGTGACCCACAACGATACGATGCAGGCCTACGCGGGCGGCGTGATCCGCCCGCTGGCCCGCGTGTTTGACTGCACGACCTTCTATGGTGCGGTCAGCTCGGCCACCGGCTTTGCCTACAAAAAGCACCACCTATTCAGCCACTACGGCCCGTACTCCGACAGCCGCCGCCGTCACGCGCGCAACTGGCTGCGGGACAATCTGCCCGCAGGCTCCTACAAGGTCATCATCAACACCAAGCGCGCTATCTTTGGCCCCCACGAAGGCCCCTATGAGGACTGACAACGCATGAAACGACTGGTCATCTACTTCCACTATGACCCGGCAGGCTGCATCGATACGGCCTGCCGCATTGCCGTACAGGCTGTGCAGAAATACGGCAGGGTCGTATTCGTCACCAACGGTACGCTTGCCCCGGCGGACCGCGTCTGGGTGCGCCAGTCCGGTGCGGGCCGCATCGAACGGGAAAACGTCGGTTTCGACGTCGGCGCATACAGGGAGGCTCTGCTGACTCTGGGCCGGGAGAAGCTGGCCGAGTATGAGGAGATCGTCCTGATGAACTACACGCTGGCCGGGCCGGTCTGCTCGCTGGCGGCGATGTTCACCGCGATGGACGCCCGCCCGGAGCTGGACTTCTGGGGGCTGACCCGCCACTACGCCATGCAGAGCCGCCGCTTTGGCGGCGCAGTGCCCGAGCATTTGCAATCCCATTTTATTGCGGTGCGCCCGCGGCTGTTCAACAGTGACGATTTCTGGAACTACTGGCAGGAAATGGCGCTGCCGGCCAGCTACGAGCAGTCTATCATCCGCCACGAAACGCGGTTCACGCCGTATTTTGCCGCCAGGGGCTATGCCTGGGATACCTACGTGCAGACGGACGACCTGAAACCGGTTTTTGTAAACCCCATTATGGCCTGCCCGCGGGAGCTGCTGGCAAACCGCGGCTGCCCGTTTTTCAAACGGCGCAGCCTGTTCACGTCCTATGCGGATGAACTGCGCCGCACGGACGGCCTCGCCGCGCGGGAGCTCTGCGACTATGTGACGGCCTATACGGATTTTCCGCTGGAGCTGCTGCTGGTCTCGCTGTTAAAAACACAGCCGCTTTCAGCCCTTGCCCAAAACCTGCATTGGTGCTATCCTGTCGGCGCACCGACAGGGAAAACGCCCGACCTGAACGAGCTGGGCCTGCGGCTGCTTCATTACGAACAGCCCGCCGAGGACCCCGTGACCGACTGGTATAACCGGCAGGCAGCCGCCAACGCGGACACACTGCTGGCAGAAGCTGCTGCTTTGTTTGAAAAAAATCCGATGCTTGGCGTGTTAAGCCCCTCTCTGCCGCTGTGGCAGGGCTGCACCGCCGCCCGCCGCGCCGCCTGGATGCGGGAGAAGGACGCACTGGCACAGGAGGTATCCGTGCCCGTCGGCAGTGACCCGCCGCCCGCGCCCAACTGCGGCTGGGTGCTTGTGCGGGAGTCTGCCTTCCCGGACGGCATCCCCGCCTGCACAAGCCAGCGTGACGCCTGGAAGCTGGCCCTGACCGCCCAGAAAAACGGTGCCTATGCCGCCGCCTTTGAGCCGCTGACCCGGTCCGCGGCGCGGGCGGATATCTTAAATGAGTATGAGACCGCCGCCGCTCAGCCTGCCGCTGTAGCCAAGCAGCTGGGGCGGCTCGTCAAGCACAGACTGCAAAAGTAAAAGGGGAGACCACCCATCAAAAAGCAACGCCTGTTTTATCTTGATCTTGTCCGTGCCGCAGCGCTGATCTGCATCTTGATCGTGCATTTCAACGCGACGGTCACGGGGTATTTTACACTGCCGCACAAGCTCTTTACCAGCACGCTGCCGCTGGGCATTTATCTGGGGGATTTCGGCTCCTCGCTGTTTTTCATTGTGTCCGGCGCATCGCTGGCGCTGACCGTCCCGGCGGAGCAGAACCCTGCGCAGTTTTACAAAAGGCGCGCGAGGGCTGTCTACCCGCTGTTCTGGCTCGCGTGGTTCGTCGTGTTCAGCTATCGGTTTGTGGCGCACCCCGGCAGCTTCGGCGGGGCCAGGACCGTCACGCTGGTGCTGACGCTTCTGGGTCTCGACAACTTTGCCGTTGCCGCGGGCTGGGTCGGAACAGACTTTGCCTGTGTGGGCGAGTGGTTCCTCGGCAGCATCCTGTTTTTATACCTGCTGTTCCCGCTTTTGCAGCGGGGGCTGCGCAAAAGGCCGTGGCTGACCTGGGCGCTGACGCTGGCGGTCTGCATCCCGGTGCACCTGCTGGGCTGGGACGCACGGCTTGTGGCCGTGCATATCCCGGAATTTCTGTTCGGCATGACGTTTTTAACGCTTGCCGGACGCACACGGTATATTATGGCCCCGCTGCTGCTGGCGGGGGCTGTGCTGGCACAGCCTTGGGACGGTAAGATCACCTGCGCGCTGGCCGGTGCCGGGGTGTTCATCCTGCTGGCGCTGGCGGCCCCGCTGCTGGACCGCCCGTGGCCCCGCGCGGTGGGCGCACAGCTTGCCAAAATATCCTACGCGGTGTTCCTTGTGCATCACGTTCTGATCCAGGAGCTGGCTGCGCACTTTGATCTGGCGGTGCTGTCCCGCCGGGACACGGCGTTTTTGTTTGTCGTCTATCTGGCCGCAACATTTGCCGCAGCGCACGCACTGCTCTGGCTGCAAAGAACGCTGCGCACCGGCCTTGCCGCCCTGCGCCCCCAAATATAAAGCTCCGCCCGCTGTTTCCACAAAAACAGCGGGTATTTTTTTAACATTGTGCGCCCGCGCCCTCTGTACAAAAACGGGCGGGTACGGTATAATAGAAAATAATGTTTGAAACTAGGAAAGGGGCGTTCCACTGTGTCCGAATTCTCTGTTTCCCTTGCAAAATTGGCCGAGGAAGCCAACCTGACGATTGCCTACACCCCCTGTGAGCTGGATAAAATTCAGGTCACAGCCACCGAGGTCTACCGTCCGGGCATCCTGCTGGCCGGTTACTACGAAAACTTTGACAGCAAACGCATCCAGATCATCGGCCTGACCGAGATGTCCTATCTGGATGAGCTGTCCACCTCACTGCGCAACACCCATCTGGAAAAGCTGTTCTCCTTCCAGCCGCCGGCCATCGTGCTGACCCGCGGCATGCAGCCGCTTTCGGAAATGATGCAGTTTGCCAAGCAGTACGGTGTGCCGATCCTGATGTCCACCGAGATGACGTCTGCCCTGATGGGGCAGCTCATCACGACTCTGAACACCGAGCTGGCCCCCCGCATCACCCGCCACGGCGTGCTTGTCGAGGTCTACGGCGAGGGCATCCTGATTCTGGGCGATTCCGGTGTCGGCAAGAGTGAGACGGCCATTGAGCTCGTCAAGCGCGGCCACCGCCTGATCGCTGATGATGCGGTTGAGCTGCGCCGGGTATCCTACCGCAAAATTTTGGGCACCGCGCCCGCCAACATCCGCCACTTTATTGAGCTGCGCGGCATCGGTATTATCAACGTGGCGCGGGTGTTCGGCATCGGCTCGGTCCGTTCGAGCGTCGAGGTCGAGATGGTCGTCCAGCTCGAGCCCTGGGACCGCACTAAGAACTATGACCGCACGGGCCTGGAAACGGAGTATTACGACATCCTCGGTGTCAAGGTACCCAGCATGCTCATTCCCGTTATGCCGGGCCGTAACCTGGCCGTCATTCTGGAAACGGCTGCCATCAACAACCGCCAGAAGGAGATGGGCTACAACGCCGCCAAGGAGCTGTTGACCCAGCTGGGCCTGGCAGACGACATTACAAAATAAAAGAGGTTTTTCCGTTCCATGCAGATGATCGCAGACCTGCACACGCATACCCTGTGCGCAACGCACGCATACAATACTTTTACGGAAATGGCCGCAGCCGCTAAGGAGATCGGCTACTGCGCGCTGGCTGTGACCGACCATGCGCCCGCCATGCCGGATTCGCCCCACGCCTGGCACTTCCAGAACTGGAGCGCGATGCCCCGGGAAATCGGCGGTGTCGTCATGCTCTACGGAGCGGAGGCCAACGTCATGGACACCAAAGGCGGGCTGGACCTTTCGGAAAGCCAGCTCAAAGCGCAGGATTGGGTCGTCGCATCCATCCATAGCTCCTGCGTGCCGGGTCTGCTGACCCGCAGAGAGGCTAACCGCCTCTGGCTGGCTGTGGCCGAGAACCCCTATGTCGACATCATCGGCCACTCCGAGCAGGAAAACTACCGCTATGACTACGACCTTGTTACGAAGGCATTTGCCCGAAATCACAAGGTCGTGGAGCTGAACGGCAACTCGTTCAACGTCCGCAGGGACGGCATCCCCAATATGCGCGCCCTGCTGCGGGCCTGCCTTGCCAACGGCTGTCATATTTCAGTGGACAGTGATGCCCACAGCACCCACCAGCTGCAGCACGGCCTGACGGCCCTCTACGCCATGCTGGAGGAAATGCAGTTCCCGCAGGAGCTGATCGTGAACGCGACGCGGGAAAATCTGGTACAGGAATTACAACTGCACGGCAAGCCCTGTGCAGAAGAAGTAGGAGGAATACTGTTATGAGCAAATACACGATTGGTATCGACCTGGGCGGCACCACAATGACCGCCGGTATTGTCAACGAAAATTATGAGATCGTCGGCAAGCTGACCTGGGCCACCCGTCTGCCGCGCCCGGCGGAGGATCTGGAAAAGGCACTGGCCGACCTGTGCCGCACCGTGGCCCAGGATAATAAGGTCGATTTTGCCGATATCAAATATGTCGGCATCGGCACGCCCGGCAGCGTGAACTTTACCACCGGCTTCGTCGGCTTCAACACGAACTTCGGCTATTACGACTGGAACCTCGGCCCTGACCTTGAGGCCCTGCTCGGCTGCAAGGTCTATGTCGAGAACGACGCCAACGCCGCCGCCTACGGCGAGTACATTGCGGGCGGTGCAAAGGGGTACAACGATGCGGTCGTCATTACTTTAGGCACCGGCATCGGCAGCGGCATTATCCTGGGCGGCAAGATTTTGCGCGGCTTCAACTTCGCCGCCGGTGAAATGGGTCACAACGTCATTGTCAAGGACGGCATCCAGTGCACCTGCGGACGCAGGGGCTGCTGGGAGCGCTACGCCTCCGCCAGTGCGCTGACCCGCGAGACGAAGGCCGCCATGCAGGCTGACAAGAACACCATTATGTGGAAGATGACCCAGGACATCGACCACGTCAACGCCAAGCTGGCCTTTGATGCTGCTGCCAAGGGCGACGAGACCGCCCGGAAGGTCATCGACAGCTGGATCGAGTATGTCAGCGTCGGCATCGCCAACGTCATCAACACGTTCGAGCCGGAGGTCATCTGCATCGGCGGCGGTGTGTCCAACCAGGGCGAGGTCCTGCTGGCCCCCGTCCGCGCTTATGCGGAGAACGAGACCCGGAACATCACCACCGGCAAGTTCCCGGTCATCTGCGCCTGCCAGCTGCACAACGATGCAGGTGTGATCGGCGCTGCCGCACTGGGCAGTTCTATTTGATAAAACGCTGATACTACGGAGGTTTCCATGCAGGAACAGACGATCACGGCTCTGTGCGCGGCGCTGACGGCACAGCAGCTGCCCTTTGCGCAGGGGGAGCCGCTGGCCCCCCACACGACGTTTAAGATCGGCGGCCCGGCAGCCTTCTGGTGTACGCCCCGGGATGCAGAGCAGCTGCGCCGCACCCTGCAGCTCTGCCGGGAAAACGGTGTCCGCGTCTACCTGCTCGGCAACGGCTCCAACACACTGTTTGACGATGCCGGGTTTGACGGCGCGGTCATTGACATGCGCGGCCTGTCCGGGATGGAAAACTCCGGCCTTGATACGGACGCGGTGCGCATCACCGCCGGGGCCGGGCAGACGCTGGGGCGGCTGTGCAGCAAGGCGCAGGCGCTGGGCCTGACGGGTCTGGAATTTGCCTGCGGTATCCCCGGTACGGTGGGCGGTGCGGTCTATATGAACGCCGGTGCCTACGGCAATGAGCTGAAGGACGTGCTGGAGAGCGTGACCTTCCTTGACAGTGATTTGCAGCTGCGCACACTGCCTGCGGTAGACCTGGCCATGGGCTACCGCACGAGCATTTTTGAGCAGAACCCCGACTGGTGCATCCTGTCGGCCACGGTGGTGCTGCACCGCGGTGACGGAGCCGCCGTGCTGGCCCGTATGCAGGAGCTGCTGGGCAAGCGCAGGGAAAAACAGCCCCTTGAATGGCCGAGCGCCGGCAGCACCTTCAAGCGGCCCCAGGGCGCGTTTGCGGGCAAGCTGATCGAGGACTGCGGCCTGCGGGGCTTTACCGTGGGCGGCGCACAGATCAGTGAAAAGCACTGCGGCTTTGTCATCAACCGCGGCGGCGCGACCTGCGCCGACGTGGTCGCACTGACCGAGCAGGTCCGACAAATTGTTGAGGCCAGGACCGGCTTTGTGCTGGAACGCGAAATTCGCGTGGTAAAATAAGAGAGCGGTGGGGAAGATGAATTTTCTGATCGTGACCGGCCTTTCCGGCGCGGGCAAGTCAATGGCTGTCAACGCACTGGAGGACATCGGCTTTTTCTGCATTGACAACATCCCGGTGGCGCTGCTGCCGCGTATCGTGGACTTCGCCCTGCAGGGCGAAAACCAGCTGAACCGCGTCGCCGTCGTCATGGACGTGCGCGGCGTGCGCAGCATTGAAAAGCTGCAGGAGGCGCTGGCCGACCTTGATGAAAAGAAAATCGACTACGATATTCTTTTCCTGGATGCCAACGATGCAGCCATTCAGCGCCGCTACAAGGAGACGCGCCGCCAGCACCCGCTGGCCGCCGCCGAGAAAATTCCCATCACCGAGGCCATCGCGCGGGAGCGCCGCCTTCTGCAGCCGCTGCGCGATAAGGCAAAATATGTCATTGACACGTCGCTGCTCTCGGCGGCGCAGAACCGGGAGCGGGTGTGCAGCCTGTTCCTGGACAAGGGCGAAAGCCCGATGGAGCTGATGGTCGTATCCTTCGGCTTTAAGTACGGTCTGCCGCAGGAGGCAGATCTCGTGCTCGATGTGCGCTGCCTGCCGAACCCCTTCTATGTGCCGGAGCTCAAGCACAAGACCGGTCTGGATCAGGAGGTCGTTGACTACGTCATGGCCTCCGAGGAGTCGCAGGAGCTGCTGCACCGCTATGAGTATATGCTCGAATACGCGCTGCCGCTCTACGTGAAGGAGGGCAAGAGCCAGCTGATGATCGCGGTGGGCTGCACCGGCGGCAAGCACCGATCCATCACCTTTGCGCGTAAGATCGGTGAATTTTGCAAGAAGCTCGGCTACGCACCCAGCGTACAGCACCGCGACGTGAACCGAAGTCTATAATAAGGGAGAACACCGCCTTGAGCTTTTCTCAAGAAGTGAAAAACGAAATACTGCGCCGCAAAATTTCAAAGCCCTGCTGCAACATGGCCGCCGCGTATGCGGTGGCCTGTTTTGGCAAATACTTTGATGACCGCGGCGTTGTTCTGCAAACCGAAAATGAGGGCGTGGCCCATTTTGCCCAAAAGCTCTACCGCCGCTGCGGCGTGCAGGGGACGGTCATCAGCAAGGAGCGCCCCACCGGCCCCGTGTATGAGTTCAGCGTGAAGGACCCTGACGAGGTCGCCAAAATGCTGGCGCTCTTTGGCCACACCGGCAAGGAGCCGACCCTGCGCATCCGCCCGGAAAACTTCAAATGCCAAAACTGTATGCAGGCGTTCATCGCCACGGCGTTTCTGTGCTGCGGCACGATGACAGACCCTGAAAAGAGCTATAATCTGGAGTTCCTCTCCACGCGGCATTACCTTTCCCAACAGCTGGAGGCCATGCTGGCGGAGCATAACTTCCACCCGCACCGCGCACTGCGCAAGGGCGCGAACACGATCTACATCAAGGCGGCGGATCATATCGAGGACCTGCTGACCTTTATGGGCGCGGGCGGCGCGGCCATGCGTATCATGGACCAGCGCATGTACAATGAAATGCGCAACAAGACGAACCGCCTTTCCAACTGCGAGACGGCCAACATCAGCAAAAGCGTGAATGCCGCCGTGCAGGTGCAGCTGGCGATTGAAAAGCTGCAGGCGGCGGGGGCGCTGAACACCCTGCCCGAGACCCTGCGCCACACCGCCAGGCTGCGGATGCAGTACCCAGACCTGCCGCTGGCCAAGCTGGCGCAGAAGTTTGACCCGCCGGTCAGCAAGGCCGGGCTTTCCCACCGCATGAAGAAGATCCAGGAGGCCGCCGCCCGTCTGGATGCTGCCCCGGAGCCTACCGAAAAGGAAGCAACGAATGCCTGAAACGACCCAAAGACAATTTACCCACCTGCATGTGCATACCGAGTACAGCCTGCTGGACGGTGCCTGCCGCATTGACCGGATGTTTGACCGACTGAAGGCGATGGGGCAGACGGCGTGTGCCATCACGGATCACGGCGTCATGTACGGCTGTGTGGCGTTTTTTGACGCCGCCAAGGCCGCAGGCATCAAGCCGATCATCGGCTGTGAGGTCTATGTGGCGACCCGCACCCGGTTTGACAAGGTCAACCGCATCGACGGCAACAACCACCTGATTTTGCTGTGCAAAAATGAGACAGGCTACAAGAACCTTATCAAGATGGTCTCCGCCGGCTTTACCGAGGGCTTTTACTCAAAGCCCCGCATCGACAAGCAGCTGCTGGAAAAATACCACGACGGCCTGATCTGCCTGTCTGCTTGTCTCGCGGGCGAGATCCCCAAGGCACTGCTGGCGGGGGACTACGACCGCGCCAGGCAGACGGCCCTGTGGTACCGTGACCTGTTTGGTGCGGAAAACTACTATATCGAATTGCAGGACCACGGCCTTGAGGAGGACCAGGCCGTGCTGCCGCAGCTCATCCGCTTAGCGCGTGAGACCGGCATCCCGATGGTCGCAACGAACGACGCCCACTACATCACGAAAGAGGACGCCAAGATGCAGAGCATTCTGCTGTGCATCCAGACCGGCAAGACCATCAACGATGTGGACCGCATGGAGTTCCAGACCGACGAGTTCTACCTGAAATCCACCGACGAGATGTACGACCTGTTCTCGATGGTGCCGGAGGCCTGCGAGAACACGAACAAAATTGCCGAGCAGTGCAATTTCGAGTTCACCTTTGGCGAGACAAAGCTGCCGTACTTCAAGGCCCCGGACGGCATGGAAAATCAGGAATACTTTGAAAAGCTCTGCTGGGACGGCCTCGAGCGCCGCTATCCCGGCAGGGTCACGGACGCTTTGAAGGAGCGTCTGACCTATGAGATCAATGTCGTTAAGACGATGGGCTACACGAACTACTACCTTATCGTCTACGACTTTATCAACTACGCCAAAAGCCACGACATCCCCGTCGGACCGGGCCGCGGCTCCGGCGCGGGCAGTCTGGCGGCCTACTGCGTCGGCATCACCGACATAGACCCCATCCGGTACAATCTGATTTTTGAACGCTTCCTGAACCCCGAGCGCGTCTCAATGCCCGACTTTGACGTTGACTTCTGCTACGAGCGCCGTCAGGAGGTCATTGACTACGTCAACGAGAAGTATGGCCGCGACCATGTGGCCCAGATCGTGACGTTCGGTACGATGGCCGCCCGCGCCGCCGTGCGCGATGTGGGCCGCGTTATGGGCATGAGCTATCAGGATGTGGACCGTGTGGCAAAGCTCATCCCCACAGACCTGAAAATGACGCTGAAAAAGGCGCTGGAGGTCAGCCCCGACTTAAAGACGCTGTACGACGCCGACAATCAGGTACATGAGCTGATCGACACCTCGCTGAAGGTCGAGGGCATGCCGCGTCACGCCTCCACCCACGCGGCGGGCGTCGTCATCACCCGTGACCCCGCTACCGAGTATGTGCCGCTGTCCACCAACGACGGCCTGCCCGTGACCCAGTTCAACATGGTGGAGATCGAGCGTCTGGGTCTTTTGAAAATGGATTTTCTGGGTCTGCGCACGCTGACGGTCATCCATGATACCGAGCTGGCCGTGCGCCGCAAGGACCCGGATTTCCGCATTGCGAACCTCGACTATGACGATCCCGACACCTACGCGATGCTGGCAAAGGGCGAGACCGAGGGTATCTTCCAGCTTGAATCCACGGGCATGACGCAGGTGCTTGTCGGCATGCGCCCGAAAAACCTCGAGGACATTATCGCACTGATCTCGCTCTACCGCCCCGGCCCGATGGACTCCATTCCGACCTATCTGCGCAACCGCAAGGACCCGTCCCATGTAACCTATAAGACGCCGCAGATGGCGCACATCGTCGATGTCACGAACGGCGTTGTCATCTATCAGGAGCAGGTCATGCAGATCTGCCGCGAGCTGGCCGGCTTCAGCTTCGGCCAGGCTGATAACGTCCGCCGCGCCATGAGTAAAAAGAAGCTCAAGGTCATGGAGGCGGAGCGTGAGCACTTCGTCCACGGCTGCAAGGAGCCGGGCAAGGAGTGCGCGGGCTGTGTTGCCAACGGCGTGCCGGAAAATATTGCCAACGAAATTTACGACGATATGATCAGCTTTGCGTCGTATGCGTTCAACAAATCCCACGCCGCCTGCTACGCCTACGTGGCGTTCCAGACTGCGTATTTGAAATGCCACTACCCGCATGAGTTCATGGCGGCGCTGCTGACGAGCGTGCTCGACAACACATCCAAGGTCATTGAGTACACGACGGAGTGTCAGCGCTTGGGGATAAAGGTCCAGCAGCCTGACATCAACGTGTCGCGCGGCGGCTTCACAGCGGACGGCGAGCGGATCCGCTTTGGCCTGAACGCTGTCAAGAGCGTGGGCCGCGACCTGATCGAGGCCGTCATTAAGGAGCGTGCCGAGCGCCCCTATAGCAGCCTCTATGACTTCTGCAAGCGGCTGCACGGCACGGGTCTCAACCGCCGCGCACTGGAGAACCTCGTCAAAGCAGGTGCATTCGATACTCTGGAGCCGACCCGCCACGGTATGCTCGAGAGTGTCGAGGGTATTCTGAAAAGTGTCGAGACCGACGCCCGCCAGAATCTGGACGGCCAGATGGACCTGTTTGGCCTGATGGGTGGAGGGGAGGACGAGAAACCCGCAAATGACTATAAGGTCCCGAACCTGCCGGAATATTCCGCATCTGATTTGCTGAAAATGGAGAAGGAGGTCTCCGGCCTCTATCTGTCCGGCCATCCGCTGGACGCCTACCGTGCCCAAATCGCGCAGGTTTCCACCTGCACGATTGCTCAGCTGCTGGGCGAGGACGCAAAGCAGTTTGACAACCAGACGGTGACGCTTGTCTGCACAATCGTCAAAAACAAGATCATGACCACCAAGTCAAACACGCTGATGGCCTTTACCACCGTCGAGGACCTGACCGGCAGCATGGAGCTGCTGGTGTTCCCGCGCATTCTGGCTGAGTGCCGCGCGGCCTTGCAGGAAAACGCCGTTGTGGTCGCCAATGGCCGCGTCTCCGTCAAGGAGGACGAGGCCGCCCGCCTGATCGTCGAGGGCGTGCAGCCCATCGAGACCTACGACCCCGGTAAAAACTTTGGCATGAACCGCGTGGAGCGCGTCAAGCGTGAGACAAGCGGGGGAGGGGCCGCCGGGTATTTCCTGACCGTGCCCTCCCGCGACAGTGCGCAGATGCACAAGGTAGAAAACCTGCTCTGCAACATTTTCGACGGGGGCACGGTGCGGGTGTATTTCCGCTTCCAGGATACCGGCAGGGCCATGCTGGCACGGCACATGGCGGTAAAGGATGACCCGCTTCTGCGCGCTGAATTGGAGCGCATTTTGGGCAAGGAATGTGTAAAAGTTCAGGATGTTGAACACTCTGCAAAATAAATCCATGCGTTTTGCGCGATTTATCCATAATTTCAGGGCGCAAAGTGTGGTATAATGTGGATGGTCGCGAGATTGTTAAAAATTTATTGTAACGTGATGACCACGCCTGAATAAATCGTAATGGTTCAGGCGGGTCCATAGTTCCCGAAATAGGAGGGGCTCGCTTTATGGCTAAGGAAATCAAAACGATCGGTGTGCTCACCAGCGGCGGTGACGCACCTGGCATGAACGCCGCTGTGCGTGCCATTGTTCGTGCAGGCATCAGCAAGGGCTACCGCATGATGGGCATCCAGCGTGGTTACAACGGCCTGATCAACGGCGAAGTTTATGAAATGAACGTCCGCAGCGTATCGGAGATCATCCACCGCGGCGGTACGATTCTGTATACCGCGCGCTGCCTGGAGTTCAAGACGAAGGAAGGCCAGGCCAAGGGTCTTGCCCGCTGCAAGGAGCTGGGCATCGACGCACTGGTCGTCATCGGCGGCGACGGCTCCTTCATGGGCGCCCGTGCGCTGGCCAACCAGGGCATTCCCTGCATCGGCCTGCCCGGCACCATCGATAACGACATCGCCTGCAGCGAATACACCATCGGCTACGATACGGCTATGAATACCGCTGTCGAGGCCATCGATAAGCTGCGCGACACCACCCAGAGCCATGACCGTTGCTCTGTCGTTGAGGTCATGGGCCATCATGCCGGTTATATTGCCCTGAACGTCGGTATCGCTACCGGCGCTGTGGCTGTCCTGCTGCCTGAGATCCCGTTCGATTTTGAGCGCGATATTCTCGAGCGTATGCGCCAGACCCAGGTCACGGGCAAGAAGCACTTCATTATCATCGTGTCCGAGGGCGTTGTCGGTGCGCAGGAGCTGGCCAACCAGATCCAGGCGGCCACCGGCGTTGACTCCCGTGCAACCGTTCTGGGCCACATCCAGCGCGGCGGCTCCCCGACGGTCCGTGACCGCGTGAACGCCTCGCTGATGGGCTACCACGCCATTGACCTGCTGGACAAGGGCATCTACAACCGTGTTGTTGCCGTCTCCGGCGACAAGATCGTTGACTACGATGTCAACGTTGCACTGTCCATGCACAAGACGATTGACCGCGATATGATCGAGATCGCTAAAGCAATCTCCATCTAAAAGTACAGCTTGCAGGGCCGCATTCCGCAGGGAATGCGGCCTTTTTGTCATTCTGAAATATTTTATAAGCGTAACCCGGTTTTTATAAGATTTTATAAGATTTTTGCAAAAACCTGTTGACATTTGAAAAAAGGTTTGCTATAATAGCAAACGTCGTCAGGAGCGAATGCACCGAGACGACGCCAGCTATGGGGGATTAGCTCAGCTGGGAGAGCGCTTGCATGGCATGCAAGAGGTCACCGGTTCGATCCCGGTATTCTCCACCACAAAGACCTGTCAGAGAATTCTGGCAGGTCTTTTTTTACATATTCGATTATTAGCGCATCCTGCATGCAAAGAACCCATCCGCTTTGTCACACGCCGCGTAAAACACCTCGCCATGCTGGCCGATGCCCTGCGCGTGGAGCCGGGCGTCCAGCCAGCGCTCGTCTCGGCCTGCAGCCTTTAAATTGTCCTGCATGAGGTGGCCGTCTATAATCAGGTCATACCAGGTGCTGGCGGCGTCCGGGTGCAGCTGCATATCGTCGGGCGTCAGGGGACGGCTACAGCTTTTGGGCAGAAAGCTGATCTGGCCGTTTGTCTCTAAAATTGCCGTTTCTATTTCGTTCGGGTCAAAGTACCCGGCCACGCGGGCCTGACCCAGGAACTCGTTCACGTCGATGGCAGCGCGCTGCAGGCTGCTTTTCAGGATAACACCGTCGTCCATCAAAATCAGGCTGCGTCCGCTCCAAAAGCTGCGCATAGTGTTGCTCTTGCAGGCAGTGTAGTGCACGAACCACGTCACCAGCCCATAGACAACAAGCGCAGAGAAGGGCCGCCACCACTGCTCAAGATTCGTCGCCAGCTCTGCGCCGATGGAACCCACCGTGACGGCGTTCAGGTAGTCGAACGGGCTCATCTGCGCAATCTGCCGCTTGCCGCCCGCGCGGGTGAAAATAAACATCGCGGCCAGCGACAGCAGGCTCGTCAGCACGACCTGCCCGACCTCCGGAAAAATGTCAGCCATAAAAAACACTCCTCTCTGCGTTAGCTTTTGCGCAGTTATGACCTTTTATGCGGAAAAATCAGTTGACAAGCGGCGCAAAACGGCATATAATAAGCCTGTAAAAAGGAAAATAGCGATGAAAGGGCCAATGTCGTCCATTCCGTCCCTCAGAGAGAAAGCCGTTTGGTGCAAGGCTTTCACGCGGAAGCACGGCAGAGCCACCCCGGAGCTTTCGGCGCAGAGCCGAGCGTACCTGCGGCGTTAACGCAGACACAAAGCGGCAGTGCTGTTGTATTATATTCTTGCGGCGCTGCAAACCGGGTGGTACCACGGAAGCATAACAGCCTTCGTCCCTGTATTGGGGCGTGGGCTGTAATTTTTTGTGGCGGACCCTGCATCGCAATTTTATGGATTGGAGAACAACACCTATGCAATGGACCGGATTGAACGAGCTTCGCGAAAAGTACCTGCATTATTTTGAGACGAAGGGCCACCTGCGTCTGGGCAGCTTCCCGCTGGTTCCGAAGGATGACCCCAGCCTCCTGCTGATCAACAGCGGCATGGCCCCCATGAAGAAATGGTTCCTCGGCCAGGAGGAGCCGCCGCGGCATCGCGTGACCACCTGCCAGAAGTGCATCCGCACCCCGGATATTGAGCGCGTCGGCATCACGGCCCGCCATGGCTGCTTCTTTGAGATGCTGGGCAACTTCAGCTTCCAGGATTACTTCAAGAAGGAAGTCATTCCCTGGGCGTGGGAGTTCCTGACCAAGGAACTCGAGATTCCCGCTGACCGCCTGTACATCTCGGTTTATCAGGAGGATGACGAGGCCTACGACATCTGGACGAAGGAAGTCGGCATCCCCGAGGATCACATGGTCCGCCTGGGCAAGGAGGACAACTTCTGGGAGCACGGCTCCGGCCCCTGCGGCCCCTGCTCTGAGATCTACTATGACCGCGGCCTGAAGTACGGCTGCGGCAAGCCGACCTGCGGCGTCGGCTGCGACTGTGACCGCTTCATGGAGATCTGGAACCTCGTGTTCAGTCAGTATGATGCCGACGGCAAGGGCAACTATGAGCTGCTGGCCAAGCCGAACATTGATACCGGCATGGGCCTGGAGCGTCTGGCCGTCGTCATGCAGGATGTCAACAACCTGTTCGAGGTCGATACCGTTGCCGCCGTTTTGCACCACGTCGAGCGCATCTCGGGCAAAAAGTACGGCGAGAACGAGAAGGATGACATCTCCATCCGCGTGATTACCGACCACATCCGTGCCACCGTCTTTATGGCCTCCGACGGCATCCTGCCGTCCAACGAGGGCCGCGGCTACGTCATGCGCCGTCTGCTGCGCCGCGCCGCCCGCCATGGCCGTATGCTGGGCATCAACCGCCCGTTCCTGACCGAGCTGGTCGAAACGGTCATCGAGTCCAGCGAGGCCGGTTACCCCGAGCTGCGCGAGCATGAGTCTTATATCAAGAAGGTCATCGGCACCGAGGAGCTGCGCTTCGGCCGCACCATCGACGCCGGTCTGAGCATCCTGACCGGCATGATGGGCCGCCTGAAGGAGGCCCATGAGAAGGTCCTGTCCGGTGTCGAGGCGTTCAAGCTGAACGATACCTTCGGCTTCCCGCTTGACCTGACCCGTGAGATCGCCGCCGAGGCAGGCTTTGCCGTCGATGAGGCCGCGTTCCACATCGAGATGACCAAGCAGCGTGAGCGCGCCCGCGCCGAGCGCCTGGCCAAGGATATTTCCGGTTGGAGCGCTGACCTGTTCGGTGAGCTGACCGCCGAGCCCACCCAGTTTGACGGCTACGAGACCCTGTCCGAGAAGGCTAAGGTTCTGGCTCTGTCCGACGGGGAGGAGCTCGTCGATGCCATCGCCACCGACGAGGCGGGCGAGGTCAAGGACGGCGTGCTGGTCGTGCTGGACCGTACCCCGTTCTATGCAGAGATGGGCGGCCAGGTCGCTGACCACGGTTATCTTGTCAGCGGCGACGCCAAGCTGAAGGTCACCCAGGTCAAAAAGACCCCGAAGGGCTATTTCGTCCATACCTGTGAGCTGCTGGACGGCACCATCCACGTTGACGACGAGGTTACCGCTTCCGTCGATGAGAAGCGCCGTGCCGCCATCTGCCGCAACCACACCGCCACCCACCTGCTGCAGAAGGCCCTGCGCGAGGTCCTGGGCGAGCATGTCCATCAGGCCGGCAGCTATCAGGACGACCAGATCACCCACTTCGACTTTACGCATTTCAGCGCCGTCAGCCCCGCCGAGCTGGCCGAGGTCGAGCGCCGCGTCAACGAGAAGATTTACGAGGCTCTGCCCGTCACCGTCAAGAACCTGCCCATCGAGGAAGCCAAGAAGATGGGCGCTATGGCTCTGTTCGGTGAGAAGTACGGCAGTGTCGTCCGCGTTGTCGACGCCGGTGGCTGGAGCACCGAGTTCTGCGGCGGCACCCATGTCACGAACACCGCACAGATCGGCTGCTTCAAGATTTTGAGCGAGTCCAGCGTGGCTGCCGGTATCCGCCGCATTGAGGCTACCACCGCCTTCGGCGTGCTGGATCTGCTGGATGACCGCACCGAGATTTTGGCCAAGACCGCTGTTGCCCTGAAGGCCAACAACCTGAAGGACGCTCCGGCCCGCGCCGAGGCACTGGCTGCTGAGCTGAAGGAGACCGCCAAGCAGCTTGAAATCCTGAAGGCCCAGATGGCTGCCGCCAAGATCGACGGCCTGTTTGAGAACGCCGCCGACATCGACGGCGTGCGCATCGTCTCCGCCTACCTGACCGGCACCGGTGCCGATACCCTGCGCGACATGGTCGATAAGGTGCGCGACAAGGCCCCCAACGCCGTGACCGTGCTTATCGGCAGCGACGGTAATAAGACGATGATGGCTGTCGGCGTTTCCAAGAACGCCCTGGCCCGCGGCCTGAAGGCAGGTGCCCTCGTCAAGAAGATTGCCGCTATCGCAGGCGGCAACGGCGGCGGCAAGCCCGACTTCGCTATGGCCGGTATCCGCGACACGTCCAAGATCGACGACGCGCTGAACGCTGTGCCCGAGATCGTCAAGGCGGAAATGAATCAGTAATTCTTTGCTATAAAATCCACTGCAAAGGAGGGATTCCGGATGGAGGATTGTCTGTTCTGCAAGATCGCCGCAGGCGAGATCCCCTCGAACAAGCTGTTTGAGGACGACAAGCTGCTGGCGTTCTACGACATCGACCCGCAGGCCCCCGTGCATTTTCTCGTCATCCCGAAGCAGCACATTGCGTCTGCCGCAGCCCTGACCGAGGATGACGCCGCGCTGCTGGGCCACATCTACGCGGTCATTGCGCAGCTGTGCAAAAAGCTGGGCGTCGACGAGAGCGGCTACCGCGTTGTGACCAATGTCGGCGCGGACGGCGGCCAGAGCGTTAAGCACCTGCACTTTCATGTGCTGGCCAAGCGCAGCCTTGCATGGCCTCCGGGCTGATGCCGGGCGTTGCACAAAACACTTGTGAATCAATAAAGAGAGGTAAACTAACATGGCAGATACCTATACACTGCACATTGCGGGTCTGACCCGTGAGCTGCCCATCTGCAAGGTCAACGACCACATGGATATTGCCGCTTTCATCATGTTCAGTGATGTGGAGCTGACCGAGGCATGCGCCGCAGCTCTGCTGAAAAAAGCCCCCGAGTTTGACGTGATCCTGACCGCCGAGGCCAAGGGCATCCCTCTGGCCTACGAAATGGCGCGCCAGAGCGGCAAATACTGGATCCCCGCCCGCAAAGGTCCGAAGCTGTATATGCGTGAGCCTGTCATCATCGAGGATCAGTCCATCACGACTGCCGGTAAGCAGACGCTGGTCATCGACAAGAAGGACATCGAGTATATGGACGGCAAGCGCATCCTGATCGTGGATGACGTTATCTCCACCGGCGGCTCCCTGCATGC
>ERZ1034865.165-NODE-165-length-48257-cov-5.018651_pt1 | contig 48257 bp, 66 predicted proteins | sample MGYA00520632_ERZ1034865 | MGnify/ENA primary metagenome ERZ1034865 (study PRJEB33766, sample SAMN09781738) | gut metagenome | biome: gut microbiome | host: Homo sapiens | place: Madagascar | study: EMG produced TPA metagenomics assembly of the PRJNA485056 data set...
ATGCTTGCTATGATTGCAATAATTATATTGCTTTGCCATATATATTATATTTACAATATTGTATAATACGGCATGATTATAAACCATTTATGCACTGTACCAGATGGTCAATATGGCACTTTTTCAGGGAATTTTTAGGCTCTGAAAGCCTTGTAAATCAACGGTTTGCGGGCCATTTGTCTTTGCACGATTTGCAAGAAAAAAGCCCCTATGTTATACTATAACCACGGTAAGGGAAGTAAGAACCCCAAGCCGGAACAGTAAAAAGTGGCAGGAGGAAGGAGGCGGGACCGATGGAAGGACAAGAAGCCATGACCGATAAGCAAGCCAAGGAATACATGATATTGACCCAGCTCGCAACGCTGGACAAGGTCCAGGAACACACCAAAGACCCGGAAACGCTCGAATACATCCACCAACAAAAAGAAGAGCTTAGAAAAGCGCTCGAAACCCTCTAAGCTCTAAGGCCACCAACGGGGGGCGGGAAGCCTGCCACCGTCCCCCACATCATACCACGCCAGCGGCAGGAAGTCAATAAAAAAACGCTTGTGGCAAGTTGCACCTTGCCACAAGGAACCCCCCGCGACGATTAGAGGAAGACGCAGGCAGTCCAGCCCGAAGGCCCGGACAGCATCATAACACATTCCTCCAATCGTTGCAAGGGCAAAAAAACGATTGGAGGAATTATTATTATGACCATCACCGCCACCATCAACTGGCACTCCGGCGAACCAAACACCATTGCCAGCAATCGCAAAGAAAACAATTACATCGGTCAATTTACCCTGCTTGATAAAAACACATGCGCAGTATGGGCCGAGCTGCGCCTGTACGCCACCCCATCCAGGCATTATGCGTGCTTCTGGCTCTTCGGCCGCGAAAACGGCTGCATCTCCGGCGGCGCGTATGCTGGCGGATACGGATACCACCGCGCAAGCGCGGCGGCAGGCGCTGCCATAAAGCGCGCAGGCATCACCTTAAGCGATAGCATCAGCGGTGCTGGCGATTCCGCCATCAGGGACGCATTAAAGGCTATCGGCGTTGCGTGCGGAATCGACCCCGTTGTTATTGATTCGCACGCTTGACGGGGGGCGATTGTATGCGCTACCTGCTCCACGCCATCAATTGGGCCTATGCGGCATACGCCGTCGCCCTGCTCGCGATCCTTGCGGCCCTATGGGGTCTTGCGGCCTGCTGGCTGCTGTGTCTGATCTGATTCTGATTGTATCGACGCCCCATGCGGGCGGCAGGAAGGGGAATATATTATGTCTACCACTATCAACCGCGCCTATTATGTTATCGGCGGGCAGTATGAGTCTTGCTGCCACGGTGCCAGCGATACCCTGCGCGGCGCCAAGTGCATCGCCGCGCGGAATAAAGAGTACTGGGACAACTGGCAGGGCTGGCATACGCCCCGCATCTACAAGGCGGAGGACGTGCAGACCATCACCAGCCGCGGCCGGATCACCACGCCGGACGGCTGGGAAATCATCGTACCCAAGCCCGACGCCGTGCCGGTCTGCTGATCCCTATTCTAACAGCCGCCCCGCATAGGGGCGGCGCTATCTGAACATTGAAAGGAGTATATTATCATGATGCATAATGCTATAGCCCGTCTGATCCTGTGGGGCCGCAAGTCCGGCGTTGCCCTTGATCCTGTGGAGTTGGCCGGCGGCGTGACCGCCGCCCGCCTTGACGCCGGTCCCGACGATCCCGCCCGCGTTGCGTTGCTCCATCATCTCAACGCCAGCCGGGGCGCGTATGAGTACGAGCGGCGCGGGGCGTCCTTGTACGTATACGCCGCCGCCGACTATGCCGCCATTCAGCAGCGCGGGGCTTGTATCCGTGCCGCGTCCGATCTGTTTTTTGCGGCCCGCCGTCCCGATTTATACGCCGCCGCCCTGCCCGGATACCGTGCCGCATGTGCGTCGCTGGGGCTTGACGCCGACCGCTGCGCCGCCGTTGGCGTGGACGCCGTGCCCGCCTGCTGCTGACTGTTCACTTTGCCCCGCCGATCATGGCGGGGCATACTTGAAAGGAGCTGTTACCATGACGCCCAACGTACAAGCCGCCCATATTGCCAAGCTGCGCCGGATGATTTCCGCCGCCGATCTGCTCGCCCAGTCCATCCCATACGCCGCCGACGCGGCCCAGAAGGACTCGGACGCGCTTCCAGCTCTGCACGCGCTCGCCAGTAAGACCCAGACCTATGCCGACGCCCTGCAATCTGCCGCATGTGATCTCATTGACCCGGAGACGGCGGAGGACGACGACGCGTTATTCACGTTGCACCTGTCCGCCGTTGCGGCGGCGGATCGTCTCGCTAATACCATCCGCAACGCCTGACCGGTCCGAAAATCCGCCCGAAAATAATGTTCCAGAGCTGGAAAACCGATCGGCAAATCTGGAAAAACCCGCCGCAAAGGAATCTAACAGCCGTATCCATAACATCGGCATGGAAAAATTCTGTGAACAGTTCCAGAAGGAATACAATTTCCTCTACGATTGCCGGGGATATGTAGCCGGCTATGACGAAGCCGTGTCCGCGTTTGACCGTTTTCAGATCGATCATGCCGATTTTGTCCGGGAATTTGCCCAATATCGCGGCGACGTCGTTTCATCCGACCGTGAAGCGGCCGCGTTCATGTTCGCCCTGGATTCTTTAGACGATCCCGACGGAACTCCATCCCATTCCGAACGACCCGCCGAAAATAATGGCGCACATTCCGAAATCCAGCCGCCTATCCTGCCGCAAAATGGCGCAAAGTCCGATGAACGCCCCACAAATCCATCCCGCAAGCGTAAAAAACCGAATCTGCAAAAGCGTCATGAAGCGGCTCGAAAAGCAAACGCCGATCAAGCCCTTCTGCAAACCTTCGTCGAATCCGATCTTGCCCGTTTCGGTCACGTTACGGCGGAAACTCAATCTGCCTTGCAATTCCAGGGTTATTTCTGGGATGGTTCCAAACTTCGTAAGTGTAAAAAACCGCTCCATGTTTTCTCTGTTTCCACGGGATAGACCCCGACGCTATGTTGGAAAATCCTGAATTTGACCGCCGAATCTAATCAAATCCCCTTGCAGGATGGGCATTGCCCATTGTATAATCAATACACACTTTACTTTATGCCGAAAGCGAGGAATCGTCATGAATATTTATTCGACCGAACTTTATAAGGCGCTGGAAAAGTCTTATCCCGATCTTTGGCAGATAAAGGACTACCTGGGCAAAGATACCATTGAAAGCGTCGTTTCGCCTTATCTGGACGAAAACGGCAATTTTGACCCGAATCCCCTTTGGGCCATGCTCAATCCCGCTATCACGCCTGCCGAAAACCTGCAAAAAAACGTGGAAGAAATTTGGAACGCCCTGTCTTCCCGCACTTTGGAAAAATGGTTTACGGCCATGACGAAGGAACAGGCCGAAACCATCTGCGAAGTCGTCGAATATTTCGGGACCGTCACCTTCTGCGGCATTTCCGTTCATGTGAACGACTTCCCGCATTATTGGGAAAAATACCATCCCGGTGAAGGTCTCCTTCCCATCCGCGAAAAATGGTTCGAATCCATCACCTGATAGGGCGGAAAGTCCTGTATCTATGTTGGAAAGCTGGAATTTTGATCGCCATATCCAACGAAATTCAATAGAAGGGAATAAGCTCATGAAAAAGTTTTACGCGCTCGAAGGCCCCGCTAAAATCCCCTTTGCGGATGAAAAAGCCCTCAACGAATATGTTTCTTCTCATCCATCCAGTACGCCTCTTGTGACCCGTGAATGGGGATCGCCCGAAATTCGCGCCAGCATGGGCGATTCCTGGAACCCCATCACTTTGGAGATCGAAGCCCCCTATCCGCTGGAAACGGCTATCCGTATCAGGTGGAGACGTATCCTGTATGGCGCCAAAATTTGGCACGGTTCAGATTATTATTTCAAAAATATTCGTGTTCAACGGCAAGGGGACAAATGCACCATCACGATGCAAATGTGGAATATCGCCCGCTGCATGATCGACTTCGGGCCGCAGGAAAATTGGCCGGATAATCAGCTGATGACCCGCGTCGTCACCTTTGACGGCGTGGAAGACGGCGATCTTCCCTCCGACGACTTTCTGCTCGATATCCCCCAAAAGCCGGTCTGTTTTATCCCGCCGGACGCCGACGAACAGAAGCTCCCCCTCGACGATGTGAACATGGCGGTAGGCAACTGGCTGTATACCAACAATACCCCGGACGAAGCAAAAGAAATCGTGTTTGACGGCGAACCGTATTATGACGGAACGTGGAAGCAGCAATTACACGACAGCAAACATCGCTATACCCTCATCATAGAGCCGAACGGCGATGTACGGAAGGAATGAGACCGGACATGCTCGCAATCTCCATTGAACAAAAAGATGGCAAAGCCTACATCAGAAGCCCCTATAACGCTGATTTTGTCAGGCGCATCAGACTCATGGGCGGAAAATGGGACGCAGATTCCCGGCGCTGGGTCGTCTGTTCGGACGCTGTGGATGCAGTGCGAAAAATAATGATGGAGATCTACGGCGAAAGCGACGAATCTCCCGCCTTTGAAACTGTAACGCTCATCGTGGAATTTTTGAATGAAGTGTCATCATACAACAGCCCTTATTGTCTTGCCGGAAAACCCATTGCCATAGCCACATGGCGCGACAGCGGGGCCAAACCGGGCGAAGGCGTTGCGTTTATCGAAGGCACACCCAAAAGCGGCGGCAGCGCCAAAAACTGGTATACCATCATCCCTGCTGGATGCGTCGTGGAAATATACCGCGTCCCCAAAAGCAAGGCGGTAGAGCTATTGTCGGAGCATCCGACGGATTACAAAGTATCCATCAAAAGCCAAAATCAGGTGGATTGGGAATCCCTCGTACGCGAAAAGAAGAAACTGCTCGAACGCTTGTCGGAGATCAACCGTCTGCTCGCTCAGCTCGGCCTGTAAATATGTCCCAAAGCTGGAATTTCAACTGCCAAATCCAAAAAAAAGAGCGCTTGCGCACTCTTTTCCCTTTCCGGCATGACCGTCAAGACACTTTTCAACTCACTCCCAACGGGAGACACCTATTTTATACCATATCCCATATCAAAAAGTCAAGGAGAAAATCATGACCCAGCAGCAAATCCTTGAAAGCTACGAGATCACCAAAAACATGTCCGAGACCGCCCGTATCCTTGACGTGTCCCCGCAGACGGTCAAGCGCGTTCTCATCTCCAACGGTATCTTTCCGTCGAAGCGTGCGCACCAGATCGCCCATCTGAACGATTTGGGCTTGAGCGTTTCCGATATTGCCGAATTTCTCAAAATTTCGGAGGATACCGTCCGCTCCAATCTGCCCTATACCAAAGGCGGATATGCAACAGGCCCAAAGTCCGAAAACGCCAAAAAAATTGCCCAATGCCGCGCCAATAAAAAGGCGAAAAGCCAGAAAAGCGAAAACGAAATCTGATTCGCTCTCTTTCCCCCTAAATTTGCGTTTGAAGTGCCCTTGTTTTCTACCCTTCCCCACGTATCCAGTTTCCTCATTCATCCCCTTTTGCTGCCAACCTCGTGCGAAATAAGGGCAAATTATCCAAAAGAAAAACGTCGGAGTGAATCCGGCGTTTTTTGTTCCCTCACTCATGGCAGAGGCTCGCCAGTTCCATCCCGCGTTTTCGTTCAGCCCTTCGGCCTAGCCCCTTTGTGGTTGACGCGAAACCCCCAGAAAGCTCCACAGACGCCGCCTTCGGGCACGGGGCCTGCTTCATCGCTTCAAACAGGCAGTTGCCCGTTTGTTACTGTACTCCGTGTTTCACCCGGTCATGCTCTTCGGCCCGCTTGCCGTTGTTGAACCGGTCCAGAGTGCCCACCAGATACCCGGTGATGCGGCGGATACGGTGGAATTTCTGCGGCCCGAAGTCGTAGTTCAGCTCTACTTCGTCCCCGCATACCTTGATGTCGATGCTTTTCGGCTCCCTGCCGAATTTTTCCTTCGCCCGGTCGATGTACGCCTGAATCTCTCCCTGCTCCATCGGCCCGTTCGTTACCGTTACCGTGCAAGCCATGTCTTTCCCCTCCTTTGGTCACAAATATTATACCACGTTTTTCCCCGTCTGAAACAAACCTGCTTTTCCCATGCGGTTTTATCCATTCTTTATCGACTCTTTATCGAATCTTTATCGGTTTTATCGAATCGTTATCGGATTTTTCTTCCCGATAAAGCCACCGTTCTTTTTCCCCGTTCCAAGATGAACAGGCAAACAGGAGGGCATTTCCCCTTTCCCAAGGCCGTTCCATATGTTACAAAAGTATGAAGTTCACAATTTGTGTATCGCTGAAACCCTTGTAAATCAACACTTTTCCATTTTGCTATTCACAATCTGCAAATTTCTTTCGTAAAACAATTGACAATCTGTGAATGGCGGCGTATACTATCACCGTAAGCTAAGTCGAACGGACACGATCTTACCGGCGAAAGCCGTTGAGATAGCAACCGCCTGCGGGGTTTGACTTAGCACCACGCAGGCGGTTTAATTTTATCGAACCTTGCCAACTAAGAAGATATGTAGCGTTTGCAATCTGCAAATCGCAGAAGCCACCAAGGGGGGCGCAAACGTGCAGCTACGTCGAGCCGGGAAACCGGCAGGAGCCGTCCGGCATATGCGGCTGCCTCAAGACGTCCGGGGAACCCGGTGCGAGAGTCGAGACTGCGTAGAGCGATGTCTGATGATCGAGCCTAGCTGCCTTCCTACCTTCTCAGGAAAGGTCTTTGGGGGTAGGGGGGCAAACTATGCTCAAATCTCCTCAACATAAAGCGATATGAGGTCGGTATTCCAACTCATAGAATACCTCCTACTTATCTAGTATTGTTACTTGTATGGTAACTTACCTTGTAACTTGATAACTTCATATCGGTAATCGTACTACAGTATCAATTCTTATCAGTAAATAAGGAGGAACCAACATGAAATTTAGGATCACTGTTCGGGGCATGGACGATGAAGCCAAAAAAAGCATTGCCGAAACCGGAGAGCAGAACAAGATCGTTCTCAACTGCTCCGGCTGCACCATCCTCACCACAGATGAGGCCGGCGAGCCTTCCATGTCCTGTATCCAGCACATGACCGTCGATGGCATGGCGGAAACGCTTCGCCACTGCAGCAATTACATTCGGGCGGCTGTATGCATCGCAAAGGGCAAAATGGACGCCGATAACATCATGGGCGTCCACAAAGCGAAATCCCTGCTCGATCTCATCAAAGAGTCTGCGAAGAGCCTGCATTCCGATGACGATGAAGACGATGAGGAATACGAGGACGAGGACTAATCCCCTGCGCGGCTCACCCCGCGCTTCCTGTGGCAGTCGCGCAACGGCAGCGCATTGGCCTTCCAAGCCAACGGTTGCGTGTTCAAATCCCGTCTGCCCCTCCATCCCGATTCGATAGCTCAACGGCAGAGCATTCGGCTGTTAACCGAAAGGTTATGGGTTCAAATCCCAGACGAAAGGGAGCATCAGCATGGTCCATCTGGAAGAAACCAAAAACGGCGTCCTGTACTCCCGCCACATCACCGGCAAGCCCGGAACGCGCACGGATACGGTGCAGGAGGCCGACGCCCACACCTTCTTTCTGCTTTCCTTTCTTGCCCTTGCAGGTGTAGCCCTGCTTTTGTTCCTTGGAAGCGGGACCTGCGGGAAGATCGTTTCGTGGCTACTTCGGTAGCGCGAAAAGGTCTCCCCCACTTCACGGGCGCTTCGTTCAATGGCAGGACGGCGTTCTTATACAGCGCCTACATTCGTTCGATTCGGATAGCGCCTACCATCGGAAGTGTTCAGGCTGCACTTCCCGAGTTATTTTCTCCTTTCTGGCAAAGCGGAAAGACGTTTGACAGCCCGGACAGACGGGCACATGGGGCACACAGTCTGGGCGCAGGGTCACAGGAACCCCGGCTGGCCGGTGCAACTCCGACCGGCCCCACCAGACGGAAACGTGACAAACCATGCGGAAATCGTCCCGCCCGTATCGCCGCAGCGCGTAACGCCCGTAAGCCGGTGCATACGAAGAACCACGCGACAGCAGGAAGAGACCGCTGACAGCCCGGAATCAGACGGGCACTGTGTATGGTGGCCGGGTCGCTCCCGGCTGATGTGAGCGGTGCGGTTTCCCTCACGAAGAATGATAATGGGCGTGGAAACGCGGCTGATGGCGGACCAAGTGCAGTGCCCCCCTCTGCACACGCTGAACGGACGTTCAATCACACGCCAACCGCACATGGGGCAATAACTCAACGGCAGAGTGTCGGCTTTGCAAGCCGGATGTTAAGGGTTCGAATCCCTTTTGTTCCACCAATTCCCAAGTGTCCGTCTCTGAGGATGGCAATGGCTGAAATGCCTATGTCTGGGGCACGGGGCCGCGACCAGCTGGCAAAGAGGTACGAGTGGCGCGGGGCCACAAGAGACGCGGCTTCCGTTGGGGAAGTTCCCCATGGCTCGAAGCTACCCCGCTTCCGTTTCCAATCCAGTTTCCCGGCGGGGTTGTGTGCCCAACCGGCGGCAGTATTGCCTATCCGGTTGGAAACGGCGCAGAGTGACCCGGTACTTCCCGTGGGATAGGGGTATCGGCGACTGCTCATGGCGGTTTGTGTTCATCCGTTCCCACACATAAAAAGCACCGGTGGTTTGGCGGAACCTGTGGCATACCGATAAACAAAATCTGCCGAATCGTTCCCCAACCGTCCATTGCGCACGGAGCTGCACTCTGCGGCAAGTTCCACGGAGTCTGCCGGGACGGCAGGGAACAACCCGTAAGGCGAAGAAGTGGCCGCCTTTGAGGGCTGCGGGAATCGCATTTGGGAACGGTGCGAAGGCCCGCCTCGCAGTCCACGGCTTCGAGAAAAAAGGTCATTCGGGATCAGCGTCTGCTTCAATATCGGTCGTTCAGAAGCGTTCCCTTTGACCGCCGTGGCATTCCGCCGCCCGCATCCCCGGCAGGGGCCATCCTGCCCGGATGCCGCGGATGGCGGACATACGCCGCAGTAGCGCACCGGCAGCGCGGCTGCTTTGTAAGCAGCGTGTTCACGGTTCGAATCCGTGCTGCGGCTCCAATCACCCTTGCGGAATGAACCGACGCTTCCAGGCTGGCTCAAGGCGTCGGGGACCGCCCATAGCGGTTGGCGTTCGTCCGTGCCATGCGAAAAAACGTCCGGCCAGACCGCTGCGGAATGCTTGACACCTCCACATTCTCAGGCGGCTGGCACGCGCTTCGGTAGCTCAATCTGGCAGAGTATCCGTTTCGTAAGCGGAATGCTGCGGGTTCGATTCCCGCCCGAAGCTCCATCGCTGACACGGGGTTGTGGTTGCCCCTTGCCAGCCTCCTTCGTGAAGTGCTGAATGCGAATTTTTCATTCGGCCAGTCCGGTATAACCGGGCGGCGTAGGGTCAACTTTCTCCTACGCTTGCCGCCTGCCACGATCCGTCCTTTGGACATGGGGGACGGGACAACGGTCACACAAGGCGGCTATTCAATTGCATACAAAAGAAGACCCAAGCGTTTTACCGCGCTTCTGTCTTCTTTTTTTATATCCAAAAACGCTTCAAAGGCGGTGATTTTTCAGCAATGGAAACCTGCGTTCCCCACAAAAGGCGAAGACGAACCTGCAATCACTGTCTCTGGAAATGGGACTTGTACGATACCGGCCAATGGCTGTGCTACTGCGAATCCTCTTCCCGTTATCACCTTCCCGCCGATGGCGGATGTTCTCTGTGGGAAGCTGGTATTTCATCCTATTACGCCCCTTACAGGCCAAAAACAAAGGAGGAACCCCATCATGAATAAGCCCAATATCCGTTCTTTCGACCGTTATCAGGAGCTGGCCCGGCGTACCCAGAACCCCCATCTGGATCGCCAGGGCAAGCTTGCCCACGCCGCGCTGGGCCTTTGCTCCGAAGTGGCCGAGGTAGAAACCGCCTGCCGCACGGGCGACGTGGATTCCATCGTCGGCGAGATCGGCGACGTGTTCTGGATGCTCTCTGAGCTGTGCGACGCGCTGGGCCTTCGTATGCAAACCATCCTTTCCGATCTCCTGCTCATCGGCGACGCGGAGGACGAAATGGAAGCGCGTCGGAACGATAAGTTCGCGCCCCGCCCCATCCGCGACCACTTCGGTTTTCATGAAATGAGCGTTGCCGCCGCCGCCATCGCCGGATACGTGCAGAAGACCTTCCAGGGGCATCCCATCAGCCCGGAACGCATCGCCCCTGTCATCTGTACCCTGTACGTCCACCTGCGCCTGAAAGCCTCCTATTACGGCTTTTCCGTGTTCCACGCCATGTATCAAAACATCGAAAAGCTCAAGGCCCGCTACCCGGAAGGTTTCTCCGAAGACCGCAGCATCCATCGGAAGGAGTATGAAGAATGAGCCAAAAAAGCGCGATACAAGCATTCGTCTATGAGCTTGTCCCGCATCACGCTCTCTTCGGCGTCAATCCCGTTCAGGACGGGTATGCAGACCTGTACTTCGCTTACACCCCTGAATATTTTGAGCGGGGCGCAACACACTGCTCACTGAAAATGAAGCCTGAAAACATGGTCGCTATCCGCTTCCCGGACAAACTCGCTTTCGATCACTTCTGCCGAATGATAAACCGCGCCCAAAAAGAGCTGGAGGAGATCAAAAACAAGGAGGACAAAACCAATGGCTGATAAATCCGTTCTTCACGCTTCTATCTGCGCCGGTCTGACCGACCTGTACGCCCGCAAGAACCACGACTACGGCGATTCCTTCGCCAAGTCCTACCGGGAATGGGGTATTGCCATGCCCTGCATCCGTCTGGACGATAAGCTCAACCGGCTCAAGTCCCTGGCCAAAAGCACCGCGCAGGTGCAGGACGAATCCATCCGCGATACTCTGCTCGATCTCGCCAATTACGCCATCATGACCGTCATCGAAATGGAATTGGAGAAGGGAGAAAATGGGAAATGAACATCAAGCCGATCCTGTTTAACACCGATATGATACAGGCCATTCTGGCGGGTCAGAAAACGCAGACGCGGCGGGTGATAAAGCCGCAGCCCACAAACCCAAGATGGAACAATATTGGTTGGCTCGGTTGGGATGATGGACATGGCTACAGAATGAAGTCTCCTTGCGAAGATGGCGATGTTCTCTGGGTTCGGGAGACGTGGAGTGCCACGGACAAATGCGGCCTTTATCCGAACTGGCCCGTTGGCAGAATCCACTATATGTACAAAGCCGACGATCCGAACTGCGATGCAGCAAAAGAAGCCCGCTGGTATCCCTCCATCCATATGCCGAAACAAGCCGCCAGAATTTTCCTTCGAGTGAAGGAAGTACGGGTGGAGTGTTTGCAGGAAATCACGGTCGATGGGTGCGCCGCTGAAGGAATATGGGATGATTATAAAACGTACAGCGAAAAGTATCACGAAAACCTGAAAAAGGCTGCGTACCCGAAAGCCTTTTCCGAATTATGGAACAGAACCATCAAAAAAGCCGATCTACAGAAATATGGCTGGGATTCCAATCCCTGGGTCTGGGTTATCGAATTTGAATGCTGTGAAAAGCCGGAAGGGTGGTGTGCCGAATGAATGAAACGAAGATCGAGAACTGGAACGGCCACAATATCCGCTTTGTCTGGAAAGACGGGGACTGGTGGGGCGTAGCAAAAGACGTTGCAGAAGCGCTGGATTACGATACCGTGGCCCATATGATTCGTATGGTTGATAAGCCGCAAAAGGGCGTCCAGAAAGTGGACACCCTTGGCGGGGTGCAAAATTTGGCTATCGTTTCAGAACTGGGAATTTATGACTGCGTATTTGGTAGCCATAAAAAGGAAGCCAAAGAATTTAAGCTGTGGGTCTATACCATGCTTAAAGAACTGCGAAAGGCTTCTGGCCTTGAAGGTTTCGAAATCTTCCGAATGCTCGACAAAGAGCATCAAAAAGAAGCCATGAGCCGCCTGCAAGACGGTCTCCGTCAGCCCCGGAAGGTTGATTACATCAAGGCCAATACCATCGCCGATAAAGCCGTTTCCAGCCGCTACGGCCATCCGAAAATGGTCAAAAAAGGCGATATGTCCCCCGAAATGCTGGCCGAACGGGAAGCCATTATGGACGATACCGTCCAGCTCATGGCCCTGAACGACAAATACGGCATGGGTATCTCCGTCAGCCAGACCATTTATCAAGTGAAAGGAACCAACCATTATGAAAATCATTGAACCGTCCTATGAGATCATCGACCGCGACCACCTGCTGACCCCCGCGCAGAAGATCGAGCGGGTGGGTCGTATTTGCTATAAATCCGAAGACAAGATCACCGACACCAGCGCCGTTCCCTTTGTTCAGCGGCTTATCGAAAACGGGCACGACGCTATGCTGGAACACGCTTCCATCCTGTTTACCATGAAGCAGACTGCCTACGAAACCATGCGGACGATCTGCTGCGCCTATGAGGAAGAGACCGGCAGACCCTGCTACCTCAAACGTTCTTCCATCCGCTACCCGGACGGCATCCTTCGCGGATTTGTTTCCGGCAACGTCCGCGCATGGCACGACCTGCTTGCATGGAACCACTATCACACCGCTTACCCTTACGGCATCGAAGAGCTGCATCAAAAGTATCCCGAATTGTTTGAAGCCTATCAGATGCCCAATCATTATCCTGCGCTGGGGAATATGTGCATCTGGAATCACTCGACTTTTATGAAGTTTCTATCCCAAAGAAAAGAGCCTCTGTTCCTCGAACGTCACGAAACCCTCACCGTCAAGTTTAACGTGGACATCGCCGTGGCCCGCGAGCTGTGCCGCCACCGCCTTGCTTCCCACGCCGGGGCCAGCACCCGCTACTGCGATTATTCCAACGGAAAGTTCGGCGGAGAAACTACCGTCGTCATGCCGGAGGAAGATTTCAGCGCCGATTGGGCACGCGCCGCCCACTACGCCGAGGACAAGTACCTTTCCCAGCGTCAGGACGGTATCTCCCCGGAGATTGCCCGTTCCGCGCTGACCGTTTCCACCCTTGCGGAACACGTTGTTACCGCCACGCTGGATGAGTGGAAGCACATCTTCCGTCTCCGCGCATTGGATAAAACTGGGAAAGCCCACCCCCAGATGAAGCAGGTCATGCTTCCTCTCTATCAGGAATGCCGGGAATGGCTCCCGGAAGTGTTCGGGAATTTGGAAAACGAATGATCCAGGAGGCCACGCCATGCCCAATTCGCAGGAACTCAACCCCATGCAAGCCCCGCCGTCCTCCATCGACGCGGAGCGTTCCGTTATCGGCACCTGCCTGCAAGACGCTTCCGCCGTCTGCGAGATCACCGAGCAGCTGGAACCAGAGGATTTCTACACCCCGGAGCATCGGCAGATATACGCCGCCATCTGCCAGCTCGCCAAAACGGGAAAGGCCGTCGATCTGATGACCGTGGGCGGCGTCCTCACCGTTTCCGGGTCGCTCAACACCGTCGGCGGCCCCGCCTACCTGCTGGAATGCGTCCGCTTCGTTCCGACGACGGCCAACTTCCGCACCTATGTGGAGATCGTGCAGGAAAAAGCCATCCTCCGCCGGGTCATCCAGTCGGCCAGCCAGCTGGTCTCTCGCTGCTACGCTCAGTCGGAGAACGCCGCTTCCATCCTGCAAGACGCAGAATCAGTCTTCTTCGCCATCGGTTCCCGCAAGGAAGCCGAGGATCACGCTACCCCCATCCAGAAGGTGGTTCAGTCCACCTATGACAAAATCGAGGAATGGAGCCGTCTGCAAGGCAAAATTTCCGGCGTTCCAACCGGCTATTACGACCTTGACCGAATGCTGACCGGCTTTCACCCCAAGGATTACTGCGTCATCGGTGCCCGACCTGCGATGGGCAAGACGGCATTCGCCATCTCCATCGCCAACTACGCCGCCAGCGTCCGAAAGAAAAACGTGGTTTTCTTCTCGCTGGAAATGCCCGCCGAGCAGATATGTCTGCGCCTTTTGTCTCTCCAATCCGGTGTTTCCATGCAGTCCATCCGGATGGGGCGCGTGGAAGAAGAAGGTTGGGTTGCTATCGGGGACAGCATGAACCAGCTTGCCGAATCCTCCCTCATCGTTGATGATTCCTCCGCCCTGACCCCTGCGCAGATGCGCAGCCGCTTAAAGCGCATCATGCTCAAAAAGCCAGTCGATCTGGTCATCGTGGATTATCTGGGCCTGATGGCTCCCGATAAAAACACCGAGAACCGCCAGCAGGACGTGAGCCAGATCAGCGGCAAGCTTCGGCAGATCGCCAAGGACTTGTCGGTTCCCATCATCGTTCTGTCCCAGCTCTCCCGCGCTAACGGCATGCGGGGCGATAAGCGTCCCACCCTGACCGACCTGCGGGATTCCGGCTCCATCGAGCAGGACGCGGGCATCGTCCTGTTCCTGCATCGGGAAGGATATTACGACAAATCCGCCGACCAGTTTTCCGGCGAGGTCATCGTCGCCAAGCAGCGCAACGGCCCCATCGGTACGGTCAATCTTCGCTGGGACGCGAAAACCGCTTCTTATAAGAACGCCCCGGACGCTATCCCAGCGTCCTATGTGTAACGAGGTGAACCCATGAAAAAGGAACAGCTGGAACGGATGTACCGACGTGCCCATACCATTCAACAGCTCATCTACGCTGCAGTCCGTTTGTTTCCACATCAGAAGAACCCGCCGATTTCCATCTACGAATACAACGCCGTTCTGTTTTTTATCAATGATATGACCCCGCGCCAGTTCATGCAGATGTTCCCCATCGATAAAACCTACGACGGCGAACGCTGGGAAAGTAAGGATTACTTCACCACGAAGGAAATGTGCTTTCGGCGAGGCCTTGACAGCCCCATAGGCGACGCTCTCACCTTCCTCTGGGATTACTGTAACCCCTATACAAGATGCTTCTTATCGAGCTTTCTAAATGCCATAGAGCGGGAACGCAGACGGGACGGAAAACCGTCCATGCTGGAAGCGTTTTTCGAGGAACAGGGGATCGACATCCCCACCTATCGCCGCTTCGAAGCTCCCAACGGAAAAACATACTTCCAAAACACTAAAACCGGCGAGTTCCTGAAAGAAGCTCCGCCACGACCCAAAAAGCCTTCCTGGTGGAAGGTCATCGAAGGAGGAAAACAGCCTTGAAAGAAATCTACATGGACAATGCGTCCACTCATTTCGACTTTTACGCAAACCCCAGCTCCATCCACGACAAAGGCCGTCAGGCACGCAAGACGCTGGAAGAAGCCCGCGCCAAAGTAGCACGCTGTCTGAACGCCAGCCCCGGCGAAATCTACTTCACCTCCGGCGGCACGGAAAGCGACAACTGGGTCATTCAGCGGGCGGTCAAGCCGGGAGATCACATCATCACCAGCAGCATCGAGCATCCCGCCATCCTGAACGCCTGCAAATATATGCAGAGCACGGGATGCGAGGTCACCTACCTGCCCGTCAACTCCGTCGGTGCAGTATCTCCGCACGATCTGGAAAAGGCCATCCAGCCCCATACCAGGCTCATCTCCATCATGTACGTCAATAATGAGATCGGCACCATCGAGCCAATTCGAAAGCTGGCACAAATTGCCAAAGCACACGGCATTTTATTTCATACCGACGCCGTACAGGCCGCAGGGTTCCTTCCCATCGACGTGGAGGCGCTTGGCGTTGATTACCTTTCCCTGTCCGGGCATAAGTTCGGTGGGCCGAAGGGTACGGGCATTCTCTATATGAGCAAAGGGCACGAGCTTCCTCCGCTTCTGTTCGGCGGTCATCAGGAACGTGGTCTTCGCCCCGGAACGGAAAACGTCCTCGGCGCTAAAATGCTGGCCGACGCGCTGGCATTTTCCTTGGATGAAGACCGAACCGGCTACATTCGCAGCCTGCGGGAAAGGTTTATCGGCAAAATTTTCCGTGAAGTCCCTACCGCCTTTCTGAATGGGACGGTGCCGCAGCGTATGCACCCCGGTATCGTCAATTTCCTGTTTCCCGGCGTGGAGAACGAAGCGCTGTTGGCCCGCCTCAACTCGCAAGGCGTCTACTGTTCCGCCGGCTCCGCCTGCACCTCCGGCAGTCTGGAACCCAGCCACGTCCTCACCGCCATCGGCTTGACCCCCGCAGAAGCAAACTCCTGCATCCGCTTCTCTCTTGGTCGGAACAACACCGAGGAAGAAGTAGATTACGCCGCCGATTGCGTCATCAAGGCGGTACACGATATTCGGGAACTGAACGGCTATGGAGGAACCAAATAATGGAAAGAAAAACCATCATCGAATCCCTGCGGCATTGTGTACAGCTCGATATACTTTGTGAAGAATGCCCTGTCTATTCGGAATGCATACGCAATGAAAATGACGATGAAAATGGATTCTGCCTTGAAACCGAAGCCGCTAAAATGCTGGAAGACGATACGGAACAGCTGCAATACGCCGACGGCGTCATTCAAACCCTCCTGCACGAGCAGAAGGAAACGTTCCTGAAGCTGCTCCCGAAAGGATTCACTGCCGTTCATGCTAACCACACCCCCAGCGAGCGGGAATACGAAGAGGGTTATAATACGGCCATAATTGATATGATCGTAAACGTGAACCGCTGGAACTTTAAACGTCTGGATGGGAGGAAGGAAGCCGATGACCAGAACCGAAACGATCAATAAGCTCAAGCGATGGTTGGATTCCGCCGAAGCTTTGCAAATCAGTAATTCAGAATATGCCGAAATCCTTGAAGACGCTTTCTATTATCTCCAAGAGGACCAACAAACCATACTTCGTTTGGCGGAAGCAGTAGCACATTCAAAGCCGAAAAAGATTTTTTGAACGGAAAGGAGCCTTGTAATGGCCGAAACCAAACCCTTCGTCCCCGTGTGGGAAAAAGCGGCTCTGACGTTTGAAGAAGCCTCCGCCTATACCGGCATCGGCGTGAACCGTCTTCGGGAGTTGGCGAAGGAGCAGCCTTCCTCTCCTATGTTCCTTCGCGTCGGCACCAAAAGCCTTCTCAAGCGCAAGCAGCTGGAATCCTTCATCGACCGGGCCAGAATTCTCTAAAAAACCTGTTTCCATTTGGACCCCGGCATGATATAATTTCCGTGTCATGCTGGGGTTCTTTCAAAGAAAGGAGCATCCTTATGGCAACGCGCCGTAAAGATCAAAAAGGCCGCGTCCTCAACGCAGGCGAAAGCCAACGAAAGAATCTCACATACCAATACCGCTACACGGACGCGAACGGCGAACGCAAAACGGTATACGCCAAAGATTTGACCGCTCTCAGACCAAAGGAGGAGGAAATTCAGAAAGCGTCCGATCGTGGGACGAACTACGCAGAAGGAAACGCGACCGTGCTGGAAACACTGCGAATCTACACGCGCAAACGGGCTGACGATACCCGCTATACCACACAGGTAAATATGGGCTTTGTTCTGCAAGCCGCAGCAAAATATCCCCTTGCGTCTATGGCAATCCGAAACGTGCGCGTCAGCCACGCAAAGGATTTTTGCCGCCAGATGGTCAAAAGCGGCTATTCGTTCTGGTCAGTCAAACGGGTAAAATGCAATCTGCATAAATCGTTTCAGGCCGCTGTCGACGACGGCATCCTGCTCCGAAATCCATTCGATTTCAAGCTGGATTTTCTTCTTGTCAAGCCCGGCAAGCGGACTGCCATGACGACCGCCGAGCAACAAAAGATGCTTCAATTCCTGCACGAAAAGTACGAAGGAACAGAGTATCTTGATCTGTTTGTAATCCTGCTCGGAACAGGTCTTCGGGTCAGCGAATTGGCTGGTCTCACATTCAAGGACATCGATTTCCAGAACAGAACCATTCACGTGGAACGGCAGCTGATGCGAAAAGAAGGATTTCAACTTTACTGCGAACCACCTAAAACCGAGGCTGGATACCGTTTCGTTTCGATTTCTTCTGACGTTGCGGAAAGCCTCCATAATGTAATCTCTCGCAGAGGCATCCTTCCAGTGGAACCATTGGTTGACGGCCATTCTGGTTTCTTGTTTATCAACAAGAACGGGAATCCCAAAGTGGCACTCCACTTCGAGCAGGAATTGCAGCGCATGGTGAAAGCCTACAATCGTTCTCATGAAGAGCCTATGCGCCCCATTTCTCCGCACGTCCTTCGGCACACCTTCTGCACCAACATGATTAACATGGGCATGAAACCAAAAAACGTGCAGTATTTGATGGGGCATTCCAGCGTCACCATCACGCTTGATATTTATACCGATTCTAGCCCATCCGAAGCCCACGAGGAAATGTTGTCCCTGCTCGGCTGACTTACACCAAACTTACACCCATTTTTAGGAAAAGGCGTGAAGTTATGGGAAGTTACGTAACCGAAACAGTATACAGCAAACCATGGTGCATCAATAATTTCCAGTATTTTCAACGGTTTCAAGAACTTTGATGAAAATACCCACTGGGCATTCCAAGCACAACCGCCGAACCCATTATTTTTCAACATTTTATTAACTCACATCTTCCCATCTTACACCACATTTACACCACTTCAAAAAAGTACGGGAAAGGCCCCAGCATGACAGCCAAACCTTCCCCGAATCGTGCGCCGAAAGGGCGTTTTTTTATTTCTTTTTTTATCCCATGAACGATTTTGCCACGTGAACGCCAAAAAGCCCCAACACACGCCCCCGGAAATATCCTAACGTCGGTATCAGCAGATCGGTCAATAAACAGGTCGCCAGAAAGATGTTCTCTATCAGGAAAAATCGGTGCCACCGAAGCAGCCGCACGTTCTGCGCTTTCACATCTTCCAGACGGCGATGTAGATCATCAATATGCTCGTCTTTCGCTCCGACCGTCTCCGCATGAGCGGCAAGCATGTCCGTTCTCCCTTCCCGCATGGCATCTACCTGCTCTTTGGACGCGATCTTCTTTACCCCTAACGCTTCATCCACCGACCCGCCTAAAGCCAAGATCATAGCCGCTACACGGTCGAATGATGGACATTGTGTCGAACCGTCGAAGAAGTTGTCGAGCGTCCCTCTGGCAATTCCCGTCCGACGTATCAATTCAGCGGTACACACTCCCTGTTCGGCCATTTTACTGCGGATGTAGGCTCGTACTTCGTCTAAATTGATCGTATCGTTCATCATTTTCGGGAACCCCTTTCGGCATTTTTGACGCATCATTTCACATTTTTTTGGGTACTGATTCACAGCTTTCAGCATTTTTGCCGCTTGCTTTTTATGCCTATGTGTGGTACACCATCACTGGCGGCTGAAAAAGCAAACCCTTCCGCTGGTTCCCATTTTACTCCTTCATTCGCTGCATTGCAAGGATTCGACAGCAATCTACCCTATTTGTCATAAAGCTGCGTTGACAACGCAAAATGGGGTTTGTATAATAGACTTACTGTTTTTGACCGTTTCAAAAGAAAAGGAGGTTCTTCATGCCGAACTCAGATAAGTATCCTTGTGAAAAATGCTACCATTATGGCAGGAACTGTCCTTTTTGGGGAAATCGCGGCGGAGATCACTCCAAATGCTGGAACGCACCGCTTGATTCTTCTGAAAAACCAAAAGAAAAGCAGCCGTTTCACTTTCTTTTTGGGAAAAAGCGGGAACAAAAGGCGCCTGCTACGCAGGCCACCCCTGTTAAAACTACGGAAAAAGAGAATCCGTGCAAGGACACACTTTCCGATCCGCTTAAAACGCAAAAGCAGGAACTTGCCGATCTGAATATCCGTAAAATGCACGCAGAAGCAGAAATCGAGCAGAAAAAGAATGCCCTTCAAACCTTGGAAGAGCAGGTTCTACACGCGCAAAAAGAACTGGACGATCTTCAAAAGCAGCTTGCAAGCACCCGGTCGCAAATCATCGAAACCGATGAAGAAAAGCTGCTCCAAGACGTTGCTTTTTATAATCCCGTTTACCCGTATTCCTCTTCTTCCGAATACGCCGACGCAATCCGGGCCAACCGTGATGCTCAAAAAGCCATGATCCGAAGTAAAAAAGCCGTTACCTGTAATATTAAGTGGTATGTCAATTCCAGCCTGACGGAAGGGAAAAAGCTCATCAGCCGTTCCATTACCCAGACGCTTATGTGCTTCAATTTGGAGTGCGATAATGTTATCAGCCATGTCAGTTTCAAAAATTTTGAATCCATGAAGCGCCGCATCGAAAATATCTACGTGAGGCTCACCGAACTAAACGCCGTTCATCAGATCGAGATCAACCCCTACTTCCTTTCTCTGAAAATAGACGAAATGACGCTGGCTTATGAAATGGAACGCAAAGAGAAGGAAGAAAGAAGAGTTCAGCGGGAATTGCAGCGCGAGCAAAAGAAAGTGCTGGAAGAACTGGAAGCCGAAAGAAAACGTCTCGAAAAGGAAGACGCTCACTACTCCAATCTTCTGGTAAAGCTGAAGGAACGCCAGATGCAGGGCATGTTGTCCGGCGAAGAGTTGAACGCCTTGCAAGGCCAGATGTCCGACGCTGAAGAAAAGCTGAAGGAGATTGAAAAGGCCATCCAGGATGTGGACTACCGAAAAGCCAACCAGAAGGCCGGGTATGTTTATGTCATCTCCAACATCGGCGCTTTCGGGGAGGGCGTTTATAAGATCGGAATGACCCGAAGACTCGATCCGCTGGACCGCATTGCGGAATTGAGCGGAGCGTCCGTCCCCTTCCGTTTCGACGTTCACGCCCTGCTTTTTTCGGATGACGCTCCAACTCTTGAGGCCGTTTTACACCGTACCTTTGCGGATAAGCGGGTGAACCGGATCAACAATCGAAAGGAGTTTTTCCGCGTTTCTCTGGAAGAAATTGAGAAGGTAGTGAAAGAAAACTATGATAAAATAGCTGAATTCACAACGCTTCCAGATGCGCAGGAATACAGAGAGACGCTTTCTCTTTCGAAGAACAAAGGAGGGAATAAAGATGATCTTCCATTGCAGTAAATGCGGAAAATTAGTACAGTTTGACGATAATTACTGTCGTTTCTGTGGGGAGAAGCAAAATGTAGAAGCCAATATGATGAAAAAAAGAAGAGAAGAATACCGTGAACGAGATGAAAGAGTAAAAAAATATTTTCACAAGTATGAAAATAGACCATTCTATCATCTGCTGTTCGGTGAAGATGGGCGGAAGCACGAATTTCTATCCGAAACACTAACTTTGGACGGGCATAAACTCCTTGTGCTTGAAATGGAAAAAGATATGTATGCCACCGAGCTGCTCTACGCTTCTCCCAGCACGAAGGAAAAGAAGCAGTATTCCTATGATCTCCGGGTCAAACGAATCAATGCCCTGATTGAAAAGTTGGAAGAAAAAAATAAGAATGCAAAATTTCTTTCGATTTGGTATTGACTTTTGTGCGACCATAAGTTATACTGTTCCATGAAAGGAGGTGGTGAGAACGTCACCGCGCACCGGCAGACCACCGAAACTAGGTGAAAGCAAAAGCATCAAGGTCGGTTTCCGCATGGCTCCCAAAACAGTTCAAAAACTGGAAGAATGCGCGGAATACCTAAAAAAAACAAGAGCGGAGGTGATAGAGCAAGGAATCGACATGGTTTACGAAACCCTGGAATCCCAAAACAAAAAGGACAATGAGTAGTTAGCTTGGCGGCATTACTCATTATCCTATCTCAACACCAACCCAAAGGGATGATGCACTTGTATTATACAAATTGCACTCCCTTTGGGCAAGAGGAACATATGTTCGCATATGTTCTCATGCACTGAAAGGAGTGTTTTAATGTACAAAAAACGACCCAAGATAGCCTATTACGTCCTCAAAGTGTTCGATGAACAGGGTAATGAGTGGGCTGAGTATCAGGGGAATAATGACTTGAAGCCAGCTACGGCGACCGTTCTTCTTCTCAATTTCCGCCTGTTCAAGCTTGTTCTTCAACTCTTTTCGTTTCTGCTCGGCTTTGTACTCTACAAAGTCATTTCTAATCTGCTGTAACTCCCGTTCCAGCTTCTTAATGTGTTCCTGCATTTCCCTTCTGATGCGTTCCGTCTCCAGCGCTGTCCTCTGCTGGGCTTCCAGCACGGCGTTCTTCGGTTCGGACGGCAGGTAGGGAATCTCATCCCGCAGGATGCTTGACGGGTCAAATTTCTCCATTCCCGGTTTTCCTTTCCCCTCATGGCACATCATCGCCATGTTAACCCTATCATACTACCAAAAATCGACAAATTCCGCCAGTCGGAACATGTGTTTGCTTTACCCAAAATGGCTCATCAGCCAGAAAGGAATCTTATGAACGAGATCACCATTATGGAAAATCCCCGGTTCGGTAAAGTCCGTAAAGTCATGGTCAACGGCGAGTGGTATTACGTCGCCTCCGACGTTGCCAAAGCCCTTGCATACAGCAATCCCCGTGACGCGATTCTTCGTCACTGCCGGTGCGTCGTGAAACGCGACATACCCCATCCCCAAAGCCCCAGCAAGACTTTGGAGGTCTCCGTCATCCCCAAGGGAGACGTTCTTCGCCTGATCTCCGAATCCCATCTCCCCGCCGCTGAGGAATTTAACCATTGGTTGTTTGATGATGTAGCCGTGTCCGTGGTCGATACCGGCATGTACCTGACCCCGGAACGTACCCAGCAGCTTTTCGCCGATCCCGCTTCCATCATTGCCATCTGCCAGAACTGGCAGGCCGATAAAGTCCGCCTTGCAGCCGCGAATCAGAAGATCGCATCCGACAAGCCCAAAGTCCAGTTCGCAGAATCCTTCGAGTGCGCCGATACCAATATCCTCATCCGGGAGTTCGCGAAGATTCTATGCCAGCACGGCTATGAGACCGGCGAACAGCGCTTGTACGCCACCCTCCGCAAGGAAGGCTATCTCGTTTCGATGGGCGCGGATTACAATCTGCCCACCCAGCGCAGCACGGCGGCAGGATGGTTCTATGTCCGGGTCACGCCCCATCCCAATTGTCTGAATAACGTCCTCCACAGGACTACGATGGTCACGCCCAAAGGCCAAATTTACTTTCTCAAACACTTCTGCGGCAAGAACTACCGGCTCAACAAGGGTGAAGACCTCATCCAGACCACCATTGAAGAAAACCTGCTTCCCTTTGAGGAAGACCTTTCCTGCAACGACGAAGACCTGTTCTAATATTGCATTCAGGAGGATATGACGATGGAAAACCGTTTTGAAGCCCAACCGAAATATACGCAGTTTGTCCAAAACACCTCTGCCGCCGCCATCGACGACGCTCGCTATAAGCTTTCCGCCGCCCGCCACGTGCTGAATATGTTCGCCGAATATTACGTGGACTGCCCGGAGGAAAAGTACCTGTCCCTCTGCTCCACCATGCAGCCCGTCTTTTCCCGGCAGATCGCCGCTGTTGTCAACGCCATTGCCGATGCGGAGCAGACGCTGCTCATCGCCCGTTCCTTGTCCGATGTGTCCGCCGTTCCTGCACCTGCGGACTATGCGGACGGCGGTATCCCGCTCCCCTCTTCCGATACGCCCCTTGCGCCCGGCGATAACAGCGAAGGCTTCGGTTTCTAAGAAACTACAACACATACGATCATAAAGGAGCATACTTATCATGATGAATAACTTCGTTTTCCTGCGCGGCACGGTCCAGCCAAGTTCCATCGCCCGTTATACCTACACCACCAATTCCTATGTCAAGTGTTTTCTGAACGTCCCCCGTCTCAGCGGAACTTCCGATATCGTCCCCGTCACCTTCTATAAGGAGACGCTGGAAATGGCGAATCAAACGCTGGAACCCGACAAGGAGATCGCCGTCTGCGGCAGCTTCCGCAGCTACCGTGAAAACGAGCATAACATTTTCACCGTGCTGGTCAATAACTTTGTCTTGAACAGTTCCGATGAAAACGCCAACCGGGTACAGCTGACCGGCGTATTGAAGAATAAAGCGACCGTCCGCACCACGCCGCTGGGGAGCCAGATCGCGGACGTCACCTTGAGCGTTCCTACCGAGACCGGGAATAAGGCCATCATTCCCTGCATCTTCTGGGGCTATAACGCCCATGTGGCGGAAACGCTGAATCCCGGCGATCTCATCAGCCTGACCGGGCGTTTTCAGAGCCGGGAATACCAGAAACGCTTCTCCGATATGCAGGAACCCATTCTTCGCAGGGCTTATGAAGTCAGTGTTTCGCATATTGTGAAAACTGAGCTTCAACATTCTGCAAATTTAATTTTCACAAATCGTGAATAAATAGTTGACTATTCACAAATTGTGTATTATAATCAGCTTGTAAGTTAACAAATGTCATGCCCGCGTGCTATAAGAAAGGAGCCATCCCCAATGAAGTACACCGAAGCTGTGAACGCCTACATTTCCGCCTGCAAGGCAGGCAATAAGTCATATAAGACTATTGAAAGTTACACCCGCACCCTGCGCTTCTTTGGGGATTTCCTTTCCAGCCGGGAGATGGATTCGCTGGAATCCATCACTCCCGCCGTCCTTCTGGCCTGGAAGGAGGAACAGTCGGCTGTGCTGGCTGTTTCCTCCCTCCGTCTCTACGATACCCACCTCAAGGGCTTCTTCGATTTCTGCGTGGACATCGAGTTCCTGAACCGCTCTCCCTACAAAAAGTCCCTCATGGACGTAAAGATCACCGACGCCGACCGTAAAGAGTACAAAAACGTCGTGACCGCCGATCAGTTCCGCATGGTGCTGACCAATCTGCACCCTTCCGATATGCACGTGGCCGCTTACGCCCGCAACCGCGCCATCCTCGCCCTGCTCATGACCTCCGGCGTTCGCTGCGACAGCCTTTGCCGCATCACCCCCGCCGATCTGGATTGGGAGAACGGAACGATCTCTCTTGAAAACGCCAAGGGCGGCAAGAACGGCAATGTACTTTTCTCCGATGTGGCGCAGAAGTTCGTTCGGGAATACCTGAACAGCGGCCTTCGCCCCGCTTCCTGCTCGGATGATGAACCCCTGTTCGGCTTCTTCGACCAGAAACACGGCGGCGCGTGGACGCGCTATTCCCGCACCAACATTTCCAACGTAGTCGAGGCCGCTTTCCGGGGCTTCACCTCCGCAGAAGGCTTCCGTTCCCACGCCATGCGGCACAGCTTCGCTTCCCTGCTCAAGGACGGCGGCATGAAGGACGGCGATATCTCCGTTCTGCTCATGCACTCCGACGGCACCGGCAGCGCTGTCACCAATCGCTACATCAAGCGCAACAACGCTTCGGTGTTCCAGAAAGCGAACCAGATCTTTAACAAATTGGCATTGCTGGCCTGACGTCAGCTTTGCTATGCCTTTACGATCCACAAATTGCAAAAATATGGAGGAACTTTTGCAAAATGAGAATTTTCATTTCCCTTTTATGCGCCCTGTGCCTTTTCCTGCCCCCTATCTTTTCCTGCGCCGAGACCCTTTACGTCTGCACCGATGGGGACGATCTCAACGGCAGAGAACGTCCGGATAAGCATTCCCCTATCATGATGAAGATTCCCAACGGCGATACCGTCGAAGCTCTTTCCACCAAAGACGGCTGGGTAGAAGTCGTCGGCGGCGAAAGCAACACATCATGGTGCAAAGCAGAGTACCTTTCTTCGGTGCAGGATGCCGTTTCTTTCCGCAATACCAGCGGAGGTAGAGTATTTGTCAGGGACGGCATAGAAGGGGCTAAAACGGGCGTTATACGCGCAAATAAGGCTATCACCGTCACAAGGCAGATATTCGGCTGGGGCTACACCGGTTCCGGCTGGGTCGATCTTCAATTCTTCACCCCGCTGGACAATTAAAAGGAGGGTTCTTTATGGAAACGATCTGGGCTTTGCTTCTCACCGGCGCAAAGGCGTTCGTTACGGTCGTTGGCTTCACCGCCTCGGCCATCGTCGCTCTTGCCGTCCTGGTGCTTCTCTGGAAACTCATTTCTGCCATTTTCGGCTTTTCCGATGATTTTCAATAAAGGAGGTCGTTCCCCTTGGTTCGCATGATCGCCGATTTCAAAGATGGTTTTCATTTCAATCTGCTGTTCGATACGCAGTCCGACGCGCTGGACAATCTCCCCCAAATGGAAAAAGCCCACGGCCCCTACCTGCACTTTGAAATAGTGGAAGAAAAGGAGGAAACTTCTCATGATAACGATTGACCAGAAAGTAGAAATGTACCGTATGCGTCTGGAAGGGAAATCCTATCAGGCCATCGCGGACAGATTCGGTGTCAGCAGACAGTATGTCCACCAGCTGTTCGGCTAGAAATATAAATCAGAGCCGTACCGCAACGTGAACGTGCAATATACCGGTTTGAGAAAATGGATGAACGAATCCAACTATTCGGTCGCAAAACTGGCCAGAGAATCCGGGTGTACTGATAATCATAGCTACGTCACCATTACCTCTTATCTGCAAGGAAGCCCGCGCATGGACATCGATTCCATCCGAAAAATCCTTCGTTTTACCGGCTTGACCTTCGAGGAGGCCTTTGGCGAAGCAGAACAGGAGGACGTTCGCGATGCCTGATATGCCCTGCTATCCTTACGTCACAAAAGAACACCGAACCATTATGAACGATCGGGAACTTCTGGACTGGATACGGGAAAAGGCCGGGGACGATATGGCCGAGCTGGTGGACATGCGTCTGAATGACACTGCCAGCTACTTAAACGACGTTCAAAACGCTTTGGGCGTGCTGAAAGACGATCTGGATTACGTTTACGCGAGCGTTGATGAAGCTCTGAAAGAGATCGGGAGGTGGGAAAAGAATGGGTGATCTGATCGAGCGGGATAAAATCTACGAGGTCGTTTATGACCTCGCCTGCAAATCCGCTGGCGTGATCGGTGGAATCAGCGAGGACTACGCCTGCGGTCTGCGGGAAGCGGCGCATATGATCGAGGAGGCCCCGGCTGTAGAAGCTGTGCCACCGAAGGCGCATGGAGGATGGATTTGGCACGAAGATGAATTCTCGTATGAGTGCCCAGCCTGCCACTGCCAATTTGATTACTATCGCACGAATGGCATATTTGACCACGGCTATGAGTATGCAACCTATTGCCCCAACTGCGGGGCGCAGGTGAAGGGAGATCAAGGATGAACACTGAAAAACTGATCTCCGCCGAGACTGCGGAGCAGATGATTATTAAGGCTCTTGTGGATTGCATGATAAAACACAAAGGGATACACGAAGTCTCTGATGCCGTTTTAGATGCACTGCATAATGTGCCCGCCGTTGACGCTGCGCCGGTGGTGCATGGGCGGTGGATTCCCAGAAAGGGCAAGTGGTTTGTCTATTACCAGTGCTCTGTATGCGGAGAAAAATAAGCTATCCCAGTGCCGATGGGAAAGCGTTGACAAATTATTGCCACAACTGCGGCGCGAAGATGGAAGGGGAGGGGGATGCCAAGTGACAGTTGAGAATGATATTTGTAGTTCCTGCGCTTTTTGCGACGCTTGCCCAAGTGCGCATTTCCATCCATACGAAAAAACGGCTAATATTTGTGCATTTTACAAAAGCATACTGAAAGATGGAAAACACGGTAGCTTTTGGCGCAAAACACAAAAGGGGGATGCCGAATGAGAAAAATCAAGGCTTATTTGGAAACCGGCTTTGCCGGATGCGAAATTGAAGAAGAATTCGAAGTTGAAGACAATGCAACGGAAAAGGAAATCGAGGAACAGGCTCGTGAAGCAATTTTTGACCGCATCAGCTGGGGCTGGGAAGAAATGTCTGACGGAACAGAACAGGAGGGTGACGAATGAGGACGCTTAAGCCGGGAGATAAGGTCACAATGAATGATAAATACTACGTCCCTGAAAAACACAAGGGCCGTGTGTGGACGGTGCTTTCCGCGCCTTTTATGTGCTGTGGAACGCTGGTTGTGAAATTGGATGGCAAATCGAGTGTGTATGCTGCCGATGGGCTGGATTTGGTAAGGGGTGGCGGTCAAGAATGATTCCCACAAAATACAAGAGGGATGATTTGATCGGCAAAAAATGCCGACCGGTGTGCAATATGAAGAATCATGGAGGAGCCGGGATTACCTCGGCCACGATTTGCACTATTGTGGACGTTGTTCGTGGGCATGGTTTCATTATCAAAACTGATGCTTATCCCCATTGCGGACAACGCGCCTATATTACGCATGTTCCAAGGAACGAACTGGAATTGATTGAGGAGGATGCCGAATGACCGAAACGCCGAAGTGCCCCTATTGCGGGGCGGGAATGGAACTGAAATACGTTTGTGGCGAATATTTTTGCCTTTGCGAGGCTTGCGAAGCGACAAGCCCGATGGGAACGTCGAAAGAAGCAGCCCTTTCCGCTGCCCTACACCGTACCGAGCCGGATGAAACTTGTAAACAGCTTTGCGAATCCTTTGGTGCCAGCGCAAACGCCACTGTCAGGGAATTATTTGACGCGATAGAGCAACTTAACAGCAGCGCCGAGCCGGAAATGAGGCCGCTGACGCTGGATGAAGTAAAAAACCGCTGCAAAAGCCCGCTATCAGCAGAGACACTTTTCTTAGAATTTAAAAGTGGATGGAAAAGTTACCGCTTCTGGCCCCGGAAGCCTACGCCGGAGCAGATGGCGGCGGAGAAGTGGGAGGAATGAGTATGCCATGTATTATGCCGGAAATGCCCTATTGCCCAGCATGTCAGTTTGGGCATATTATTTATTTAGAAGATTGCGAAACGACGCGGGAAGCACTGGAAAGCGATTGCACGTGGGAATGTTTCTGCACGGACGAAAGATACCAAGCATATCAAAAGGAGCAGAATGAGCATGGATTGGATCAGTGTTAAGGACAGGATGCCGGAAGACGATGCAACGTATCTTGTATATGGGCGAAACGGATACGGGATACTGTTTGCCGTCTATTCTGGTGACAGAGAATGGCTTACTGATGATTTGACCAATATTACACGGTTTGTCACCCACTGGATGCCCATGCCAACAGCCCCGAAGGAGGATTGAACCATGAAAAAGTATTCCATCAATGAGTTTTTTGCGGGGAAAGTGGATATCCGCTGCAAGAACGACAAGCAGAAAATGGCGGTGCTGAACGAGTGCGAAAAGCGCGGGGTTGTCTGGAACGGCGATAAGGAAGCCACTTATCATATTCCCGAATGTTATATTCCCGAATGTTCCGTTTTGGAAATGGATTTTTACATGAACGGCAAGCTGACGCAAAGCAATGGCCATGCTGAACGTAACGTCGTTGATTTTGACCAGATCGATTTTTGCCCGTGCAAGACGTCGTATCAAATCCTGATCGACTGCGACGGCACTACCACCACCGCCACCATGACCATCAACGACCGGGAGATCAAGACCGCCATTGCCCGGAGGAACCCGGCGGACAAGTTCGACTGGCGCAAGGGCGCAGAGCTGGCGTTTGAACGGCTGTGGAACAGCCAGAGGAAGGCCGAGAAAATGCCCGAAGTGCGGGAAGTGAAACGCTATGCCAATCTTGGAGAGTATATCAAAATTGTAGACGCTGAAAGCGCTTATGCTGAGAATTATCATAATGGCGATATTTTATTGGTCGTGGAATATTACGAAGGGGGGGTGCGACGGCTGGGTGATGGCGAAGGGCGCCAATATAGTTATTGGTCCTGATGAATACGTCGTATTGGAGGGATACAGGCCATGAATTATTCCAACCTCTTCGTAGTCTTTGTAACAAGCTGGTTCTGGCTTTGCATCTGCGCTATCGTTTCACTTTTCTCTTATGTCAATGGGCTTGACCACGCGGACGATCACTTCAACTGGTCTACCGGTTTTTCCCAAGGATGGGATGCCGGCGTAAAAGCAACCTTCGAAAAGGGATGGGAAGCCGGCGCTAAACGCATCCTCAAATTTGCCGAAGAACATGGTCTGGAAGATACCCGAAAAGCCTTTGAAGTCTTACAATCCAAAAAGGAAAATCCCCCGGAGTGATCCGAGGGATTTTTCTTGTTTATCCGTTCCCGCCCATGAATACGATCGCGTTCGACCAGCTGGAATAGGGCACCAGTACCCACACCGACGTTCCTACGGTCAGCTTGCCGGTATCCAGATTGCTGTACACGGGCAGCTGGATTTCCCTGCTGAATGCTTTGGTAACGCCTACGGTTTTGGTGGCGCTGTTGTACGCCGTGGTGATAACGCCCATCTCCATCCGGGCACAGTTCCTTGTCCTGTTTTCGATCTCCTTGTCCACCATGGGCCTGAGCGCGTTCCAGATTTTCAGCGATACATTCTCCGCCATGCGCCGTCACGCTGCCTTTTCCGGCTCTTCCAGCACAAAATATTTCGGCAGGTCAAACACGGCGGCTTCGATCAGCTTGTCCAGCGTCTCCGCGTCGATCTTCAGGCCCAGCTTTTCCAGATAGTCCACCACATACTTTTTCTTCTCCGCGCCGCGCCCGTTGCCCACGTAAATCTGTTCCGCCGCCTTGACCGCAATGCCGACATACATCTTGATCTTCTCAAACTGCGCGTCCGTTACCCGGCTGCGGATCAGCGGGATCACCACGCAGGTAATCACAGCGGCAATCAGGCCAATCAGGGCTTCCACAATCTGGTTCATGTTGATCGTCATCTTTTTTTACCTCGCTTTTCTGTATTTGGTTCTGGCTTTAGAACGGGAGCTGGTCGTCCAGCACTTCCCGATAACCGTCATCTTCCTGCTTGGCTGGCGCAGCATGTTCTTCGTCTTCCGGCTCGTCCTCCGCGTCATTTCTGGCTCTGGACGAACCGTTTCCCAAAAATTCCACCTGCTGCGCGTCTATCACCAGCGAATACTTCTTCCGTTCCCCTTCTCCGAAACTGGAAAGGTGAACGGGACCCGTCACCGCCGCTTTGCGCCCTTTGGCAAGGAATTTCGCGCAGGATTCCGCCTGCTTGGACAGCACCCGGACGCTGAAATAATCCGCAGGTTTCTTGTAGTTACTCACCGCCACGCTGAAAAAACACATGGGGCCGTACTGCCCTTCTTTCAGCACCGGGTCTCCCGTCAGGTTTCCGATGATCGTTACTTGATTCATTTCTGTTTCCTTCCTCCGCGGAATCATCCGTTCCCCGGATCATCCGCACTATTTTTTTCTGCTTGCAGTTCTTTCACGCTCTTGCTGATTTTCAGCACGTTTTCAATGGCGCTTTTCGCGTCGTAGCCCACAATGCCCGTGATGAAGAACGTCTGCCACGCTTCCGCATATCGCGTAATGGCTTCCGCATGTTCCTTCGATACGATGATGGCGATCAGCCCGCCAATGTTCGTAATGGCCGCTATCGCCAGTACGCTGATGGTGATGACGTGCCCCCATGTCAGAACTGTCTTTATCAGGTCGTTTTTCGCCCCGGAAGGGGCTTTTCCGCTGACAGCCATACCAGCGTCACATCCTTGCCGTAGCGTGCTTCCGGGCCGCTTCCAGCGTGATCACGGGGCTTGCCATGCTGGCGGGTTTGAACTCCTTCGCCTGCCCGTATCCGCCGTATTCCAGCGTGGCTCCCGTGTTCACAAACAGCCGTTCGATGCACTGCGCGGAGGAATTACCGGGGCTGGTTCGGTAGTACCGCTGCTTCATGATCATCGGCAGATGGGTGTGCCCGTGAATGTAGCAGTCGCAGTCGCAGATGCTTGCCATGTCGGCCAACCTTATGGCCTTCGCGCCTTCCTTGCGTCCGCCGCCGCTTCCGTGGGTCACGTACAGCGTGTACCACTGCTTGGAATCCCGGTTCTTGTGCCGTCCGTGGCCTTCTTTTTTGCCAAAGCGCAGGAACACGATCAGCCCGTCCGGCGAATACCGTTCCTCTACGCCCAGTTCCCGGCACACAAGCCGCGTAATGTCGATGCCGTCGTCCCGGTAGGCCCGCTGTTCGTGGTTTCCCGCCGTCGCCCCGGCAATCTTCCCCGCGATAGGGCGAAGAAGCGTACACAGTTCGTCTATCTGCTGCATGGGGCTTAGTTTTTCGCCGTATACGTCCGATACGCCGCCCCGTGTGGCCGTGTTCATCAGGTCTCCATTCAAAACCGCCACGCCGTAGGGGTCGCTGGCGATTTCCTCAATGCGCTTATAGATCAGCGTCATATTTGCGTGCGGGTCGCCGATATGCAGGTCGCTCAGGGTATATACGTTGCATACGGGCCAATCGTCCGGGCAGTCCATTCGTACACAGTGCATGGGCTTCACCTCTTTTCTCTGCCGTCACTGTAGCTGATGCCGTTGTGCTCGATGCGGAACAGGGTGCATTCCCACTTTTCCGTCAGGTATTCGCATCCTTCGCAGCACACGGGCCGGTTATCAGCGCTCATGTACTGGCCCCGCGTCACACAGCTTCGGCATTCCTTCCCGCCGCGCTGGGCGAAGCTGCATTCGATGCACCTCATCCCGCTTCCACCCCGGCTTTCTTCATCAGCCGTACTAATGTCTCCGCTTCGTCCAGCGTATCGCAGTAAATGGAAACGCAATAGGGGCCTACCGAGTCTTCTTCGCCCGGCTTTTCGCCGTTTTCGTCCGCATACACGGTCAAAAACTTGCTCATCATATACCCTGCGTAGGTCTTGCCGGTGCTGGTATCATCCCAACGGATGCTGGCCCATGTGCCCGTGTCCGCCGAGCACAGCACCAATGCGCCCGCAGGGATGCGAACCACCAGATCGCCGTCTGGCTTGTCCCGAAGGTTCACCGTGCTCCCGCTTTCCACTACCACTTTGCAGGTCTTTCCGACCAAAACGCTCATGCTGTTTTCACTCCCTCCTGTTTCGGCGGCGCTGTAAATCACCGCCTGCAAATATCCGGCTCTCCGCCAGCTGTGGATGCCGCTTCCGATCTTGGTATCCACTCTGGCAACGGGGCTGGTGGCATTGGTGATGCCTAAAGGCTTTACGCTCGTGACCAGCCCAATATGAGTATAATCCCGTTCGTCCCCGTTGTAATATTTGCCCCCCGCACGGTAATCCTGCGGCAGGCCGTAGCCGTCCTCGTTCGGCTCCCGGTACTTGAAGATCGCCATGCCTTCTTTCAGACTGCTGGCGCTTCCGTGCAAGTCAAAGCAGTCCCGGCAGTATACACGCTCGATGCGGTTGCTCCCGTGATAGATGCTTTTCCCGGCCATCTTGTACGCCCGAACGAACGCCCCGGAGCAGTCGATGCCGTTTCGGTCGTTCGTCCCCGGCGATACGTAAGGCCAACCAACGATCTCCGCAAAGCGCTTTTTCATGTAGTCTACGGTCATCTCGGCCATTTCCGTTTCCTCCTTCCTGCCGTCTCAATAAACGCAGCGCCACATTTTCCCGTCTTTGTACGTAACCTTCAAAAACCAAAGGCAATGCTCGCAATCCATTTTTCTTTTGCTTTTTGTAATGGCGCACACTTTTTATCAACCCTTTCTTTTTGCCCGTTTGCAATGCGCTTATCTCTTAACTCCCAACACTAATCTTCAATGTACCGTTGTCGTTCCATACTTGACCTGCAACTTGCGGGTCGGTCGTTGGAATCATCGAAAGATTTAAGCCGCCATTGATATGCAAGTTCCTTCCAGATGGGTTGGTAGATCCTTTAAGCAGCCCACCGATATTCAACTGGTAATTTTCCCCGGCATCTATGTCCTGATTTGCCCCTATGACGATACAGTAGTCTTCTCCGCTTAACGTCCCAGCTGTGTTTGCACCAATAAGGACATTGCCTTGACTGTATCTACCGATGTTGTGCCCAGCATTGTACCCGATTGCAGTGTTGTAGTTTGAATAATCTGATCCGGCAGTTCCCGTGAGGGCATAGGAACCGATGGCAACGTTGCTTTTGCCCGTTTGTGTCCTGTACATCGTATTTGCGCCAATTGCAACATTGTCCGATCCGGATGTAATGCCATAACCAGCAGAATATCCGAACGCTAGATTCATCGACCCCGTTGCTTGATACAGCGTTGTTGTCCCAATGCCATAATTCTTACTGCCACCGTTACCGTTTAGCGATGCAAAACCGATGGCAATACAGTCGTCGCAGTCCCAAGCGGCGAACATGGAGTCGGCACCAATTGCAATATTACAATTGGAATTTGTCGTTTTTACAAGCGTAGATGTGCCAATGGCAATATTGCGTTGGCCGCTCAGGTTTGCAGACAAAGAGTCTTCGCCGATGGCTGTATTACGTGTGCCTGCCGTGTTTTGCTTCAATGCGCAGGAACCAATGGCAATATTTCGCCATCCACTTAGATTTGATCGTAGTGCGTTTGCGCCAACCGCAACATTCCGGTTTCCGGTTGTGTTTGTATGTCCCGCATTCGTGCCAATATATAGGTTATTTTGATCTTCCGGTGTTGCGTAAATTTCACTCGACACATTGCCGGATGAATCAAGTAACTGTTTAATCGGCGTGAACGTGCCGATCACTTCAAAAACAGAAACGCCAGTAATTGTCCCTTTGTATCCTGTTGCAGGAACAAACTCCAGATTTCCGTTTTCGGTCGCCAACACACCTACGCTTATTGTCCCGTCTGTATGCTCTTCAAAATAAAGGTTGAACAGCGGGCTCCCGCCTATCCGTACATACAGGTTGCTGTCCGTCATAGACTCGGACGATTTAAAAGAGATTTGATAGCATTTGCCTTTCGTTGACACGCCCATGTCACACGCCAATGCTTCCGTGCCGGACGTATGCGTAAACCCGTTTTGCGCATCGCCACTCCAGCCGCTTCCAAGTGTCCACCCTGTATCAGATACAAGCTCTGCACCCAGTACCGCCGTACTACTCTGCGCTTTCCACACCGCATTGTCCGGCACATAACCAAGCGCATTGACAACATTTTCCTTGGTCACGCTGGCGTCGGAGTCGATGTTCTTCCGCACTTGCTTCTGCTGTGCCTCCGTCAGATTCTGCGCTTCCGTCAGCACCGCTTTCATGGCTTTTCCAAGGGCTTCATCCGTCTGGTCGCCCGTATAGGACAACTTATAATCTGCCATACCGTCACTCCTTTCTCGATCCGCTGGTCACATACAAAGGTTCATCAGCGCTGGAAACAACCGGCTCGTTCCGGCTGGTCAGCAGTCTTTCCGGCATGAATCCGTACCGAACGATCGTCGCTATCGGAAAATCATTCACGCTGACCGCGTTGATGGTCATATTCCCCGTCTGCCCCAGCGGAATGCTGAATCCCTGTATCAGGTGCCGTTCCGTGGGCGCTCCCGGCTTGTCCTCCCGCCGTATCTCCACCAGATTGTTTTCCACCAGATGGAACATCTGCGTGCTTTCGATGGTCACGGCCTTTTGCAGCACCGTCATGCGCTTGAGCTTGAAGGACGCATACGCCTCGCAGATGTCATTCGTGTAATACCCCTGTTTGCTCTCACGATACGTTTTGCGGCCTACCAGATACACGTTTGTATCGCTGGAAGGGTCGTAGTTCGTGGCCCTTCCGTTGGCCGTTGGAGACGTTCCCAGCGCTTCCCCGTTGATAATCACGTCGTTGTACATCTCGCTGTTCTTCACGGCGTAGGTAGCGCCCAGAAATTCCTTCCGGCTGGGCTGGAACGTCCACAGCACCGGCTTGGTCGTGTCCAGTATATCATCCTGACTGGGGTCGAGCCGGAGCGCTCCCGTCTGGTCGTAGCCCACCCATCCCGCCAGCATCGTGTTGATGCCAAGGATCACGTCCGCCAGCGTCCCGTTTTCGCTGTCGATGCGCAGGGTGTACGGGGTCAGCACATTGGAGATTTCCGTTCCGTCCGGTAGCGTCGTGGTCAGGTTGTTGTAATAATCCGTAAAGATGGGCTTTACGTTGTCCACCGGCTGCCCGTTCCCCTTGTCCTCCACCAGCAGAGACGATATCGCCGTAAACATGTCGCTGTTCACCGGCACCTCGTAGATGCCGTCCAGATTTCCTCCCAGCGTGCCGTCCAGATCGCTCCACTTGTCTTCTAGCGTGTAGTTGGCTTCCTTTTTCCCCGGCTGGAACACTTCTTCCGGGTCTTTCACGCAGAATATGCCCTGCGGCAGATAAAAGTCCGTCCCATCCGGCAGCACCAGCCCCATACTGAGGCGTATCTGCTGCCCGAACCATACCCGGTTCACGTTGTAATCGTATGCCCCGTCCAGATTCGCCAGCGTCACGTTCGCCTGCCTGCGCTTCCCGTTTTGCAGGTTCACGCTCAGGTTCCCGCTCTGGATAAAAGCGTTGCTGCGCGGGTTCTGCGCATTGTTGTCCAGCACGAACGCCACGCTTCCGTCCGGCTGCAAGAATTCCAGCTTCGTCCGCTTGATAAACGGTTCCTTCAGCGCCTCCAAATATTGCTGGTATCGGTTCATCGGCTCTCACCTCCCTTCCCGTCGCTCACCATCAGGACGTTACTTCCGTCGCGCTCAGAGTGCCCGTATCGTCCACGGTGATTTTGAATTCGCATTGGCATTTTTCTTTTTATTCATGTCCGTTTCTCCATTCCTTTTTTGGAAAGTTTCTGAAAAAAGGGGTGGGCCAATGACCCACCCCCTGCCTGTTACGCTTCCGGCACATAAGTGCCGACGTACTCAGGGGGCACCAGCTCCGGCAGGCCGCTGTCGATCAGCACTTCCGCTACGCCCGCTTTCAGGGCCTTGGGCACCTGCTCGAACTTCGTTTTCCCCAGAATGACCCGCTGCGCAAAAAACATTGCCATCATGATACGCCCGTCCTTTCCAAAAAGAAGATTTATTGCGAATAGCCGTATGGCTGCTATCGCCTTATTCACCGTACACCACTGTCGCCATTTCCGCGATGCAGTCCTCCACAAATTCATTTCGGTCGCTGATCGCCTTGATCTGCGCTCTGAGCGTCCGATTCTCTGCCCGCAGTTCCGCGTTGGTTCTGCCCTGCTCGTTCAGCAGTTCTTCCCCATTGCGCCAGAACTTCCCATCGCGGTATTCGTCCCCGATGCCTACGCTCATCCCGTCCTCTATAGCAACGCATCCGGGAAAATCCGTGGCGTTGAACGCATTCAGCCAGATAATATTGATGACGATCCCGTCCTCAATCAATGCGTATTTCATTTCATCCAAGCTCCTTTCCCCTTCTCAGGAAGCAATCGTCAGCACGGCGGGGGCGCTGATCGCCGTGTTCCCGCTGCTGTCAGTAACGACGCACCGGTACTGGTATCCGGCCCGGTAACTCAGCGCCTGCACCGTCAGGGCGCTTGTCGTAGCGCCCGTAATAGACGTGTTGCCCCAATCCTTAGCGTCATTTCCGCTGGTCGGAAGGAACTGCCACTGATACGTCAGCCCCGTTCCGCTGGCCGTGATGCTGAAAATAGCGTTGGCACTTTCCTGAGCGGAAACGTCCTTCGGTTGGGCGGTGATGCTGATCGCCGTGGATCGTCCGTTCCGTAGCACGACCAGACCGTTTCCACCTTGGATACCGCTGCTGCCGCCGCCTTGTCCGGGTCGGGAAGCGTTCGCCGTTCCGCCGGGGCCGCTGACCAAATCGCCCGTTCCGAATACCTGCGTCTGGGCTGCGCCTACGCCTGCTGTGCCAGCCGAGTAGACTAATGTTCCCCAGTTGGTAACATAGCCGCTGTACCATCCGCCATCTGCCGCTCTGGTAACGGGTACGCCGCCGGTGGTAGTACCTGTTTCCATTGGGTACTTCAAGTTTACGGTTTGTATGCCATTACCGATGGATTGTCCGGTCGAACTCAAATTGTTGTAATAGTACACATTTCCGCCGGGTCCGTCTCGATTCTGAATTTTGCAGTCTTTGTAATATTCTCCGGTTCCTCCGGCAGCCGCTCCGCCGCCGTTCACGGTCGTCCCGGCCATTGAGGAGTTGCCGCCATTCACCCCAACCGTCGTCGCTCCCGCACCAATAATCACGGAAAAATCTAGCCCTTCCCGCAGATATATGCTGTTCACGGTCTGGTAGTACCCACCGCCGCCCGGAGCCGCACCGTTGACATTCACACCAGCGCCGCCTGCGCCAAGTACGAAAAGATCGGTCTTTCCGTCCCACTTTCCAAGACTGGTGATGTTCAGCTTTCCGCTGCTGTTCAGGTTGATATGCCAGTTCCCACCCCCGTCGTCTACCTTCTCGCTTTCACCTTGATAGGTGTATACCAGGTTCGGGTTCTTCACCGTCAGCGTGGCCGTCCGGCTCTGCACGTCTCCCGCTTCATTGCTCACAACGCAGTATACCGTGTCGATAGTAGCCGTCGTAAGGTTGGAGAAGGTGCAGGAGCTTCCTGCTGCTCCACTGACCTGCACCCCGTTCCGATACCAGCGGTATGTGTAACTGGCGGGCGAACCGGGTACGGTGATCCTGACTTGGAAGGTGGCGCTGCCGCCCTCGCCCCATACAGTTTGGTCCTGCGGATAGGAAGGGTTCAGCACCGGTAGCTTTTTCACCACGCCACCGCGTCGTACCAGTAAACAGGTGCCCATATCAGTTCACCACCTTCAAAATCACCGGAATGTTCACGGTGGGTTTGTTGCTGTAGCAGTAAGCCTTCACGGTTCCGTTCCCGGTTTCCAGATAGCCCACGGAAGCCCATGCTTCCAGCAGCGCGTTCGCCGCGTCGCTGGTGGTCACGCCGCTCATGTTCACATCGGCGATCGGGTTATCATCGGCGGAAAGCCCGCTGACGCTGATCGTCTGCGTATACGGCGCGGAGGAAGACCAGCCGGACGAAGAAAACGTCCCATACAGTGTCGCGGTCACGGCGTTCTGCACCGTAAAGGTGGACGTCTGATTGTTGCCGAACGTAATGGTGTAGGTGTCCACCCCTCCGCTGCTGGCAGTCTTGGCAATGCTCTGGATGCCAAGCCCGTTGTTGACGGTATAGGTGGTGGTCGTGCCATTCTGGTATGTGATCGTATACGTGTCCACCGTTCCATCCGTGCCAGTCTTTTCGATTTTCTGAATGCCGTTTCCGTTTACGACAGTAAACGTGTCCGTGTGCGTCGAATCGTCATAATAAATCGTGTACGTGTCCGTAATGCCGGCGGTACCGGTCTTTCGGATGTTTTTGATTCCGCTTCCCCGCTGGCTCAAAAGCTGCCAGTAGTTTTGCCATCCGGAAGTTACGCCGGGGGAAATGTTCGTCACATTGTCCACGATGGATACGTAGGTCTGCCCGTCCGTTCCCACAACGATGGTCAGTCGGCTGTAAAGCGTTCCGGCATTATAATTTCCGCCAGCCGTCAGAGCTACCTTTCCAAGGTCTTTATATGCCATAAGGATTCACCTCGCTTTACTTCCTCAAAATGGAAACAACGTCTTTATTAGTATAACGGAATTGCGCTCCCTTGCAGAAAATGTACCTGCTTCCCCGTTCTAGCACCTCGTATTCGGTGCCGTCCTTCAGCACCAGATATTCTTTCTGCTCCGAAGTACCGGCGGGGGCTTTCGCCGCCCGCTTGTTTGTCCTTTTTTCTGTTTCTTCCATGCCGTTCGCTCCTTTTCCCGTCAGGTCTTTGCGATCAATTTCTGCTGGTCGTTGATCTCCATATCCGCCATGCGCACCGTCTCGCTGGTGAAGGTCTGGGTCAGGTCGCCGCTTCCTTCCACTGCCAGCACACTGCCCTCATTTTTGGCAAGATAATCGTCCGCGATATCCCAGCCCAGCTTGCCGGTTTCGTTGTCGATGGATACTGTCGTGTTCACGATCTGGTCAACGGGCCACAGCGCATCCTTGCTGGTCAGCACAAGAGCTAGTCCGTCCGCCGTTCCCACCTCCACCCACGGGAAGGTCATGGTCACGGCCTGATTGGGCCATGTGTCTTCCACCTTCACCGTAAGGCTTCCGTTGGGCCGTATCCGGCGCAGGTTCCCCTTCCGGTCGCTCAGGAACAGGTCGTACCCGCTCCCGGACAGCTCCATGATCTCATCCGCCATTTCCGCCGTGTCCCTGTACAGGTTCGTTTCCTTGCTGCACTTGCCGATCAGCGCCGTCAGGCTCCCCGTGCGGTACAGGCTGCTTTCCGGCTGCCAGTTGGGGTAACGGGTGAAGTTTTTCTGCACCGAAGGTGAATTGTTATTGCTTTCCTCTTTCGTTTCCACGTTCAGCCCGAAGGTGTACACCGCCTGCGGATGGTAGGCCCCGTCCGTTCCCTGCTGCGCAGCCAGCAGCATCACGTCCCACTTGCAGGGTGTCACCGTATTGCTGGTGAACGCCGCCCGCGTGAACACCGTCTCGCTGGAATACCATAGCTGATAGCTGTAGCTGTGTCCGTTTCTGGCGCCGTAATCCACAATGCCAAGCTGGTTCAGCTCCAAATCGGCCAGATGCAGGTATTCTCCAGTTCCATGGTCGATCCGGTACAGGGAATAGCCGGTGGTATCCGTGTTCCCGGCGTTGAAGCTGTCATTTTCAAAATTCGTCAGGAAATAAGTGCTTTCGTCATAAACCGGCGTGTATGCGTCCGCGCCCATCAGCAGAGCAACGGTCGCTTCTCCCAGCGTTCCGGATTCGATCCACAGATAATCGCAGGTCTGCTTCCCGGACAGCCGAACGGAGGTGATGGCCGAAGGGCCATAAGAGGTATTGGCGCTCTGTACCTTCACGCTGCTGTCGGAAAGTTGGCATTTGGCGTACAGCGTTCCGCCCGAATAGCCGATCACCCATGGCTTTTCCAGAGTCGCGCCGCTGGTGGTGAACGTGGTCGCCGCCGCGTCGGTTCCTCCGGCAGTCATTGCCACCTTGACGGACGCCACCCCGCCGCTGACCGTCTGCGTCATTTTCAGTGCGATTTCCCCGGTATGGGTGCTGAAGGAGCAGGGATTGCTTGTCCCGGCGGCGGTCGTGCTTAATCCCGGCGAAGGAATGCCCTGCCAGAAGAAGCTGTACGGCGGATCGAACCGGATCGGCTGTTCCGCCTCCGTACTCCATTCCACGTTTCCGCCGCCCCCGAGGATCAACTGCCCATCTTTCAGCTGGTATACGCCGTTGGGAACGCCCTGCATGTTTTCCGCGCTGTTCCATTGCACCAGCACGCCGCCGCTGCACTGCTGTTCCGCCGTGATTTCCGCCGTTCCTTCCGCCACCGCATAGCTGACATACACCGTCTGGATGCCGCTGGTGCATTGCTGCCCGGATTGCGTCTCAATCGTCACTTCCACCCCGTAAATCGTCCCGGTAAAGAAAGCGTCGTAATAGAAGGAAAGCTCTCCCGTGCCGTATACCGGCCCTGTGTCCTTCAGCACTTCATCGCCCGTGCTGCGGTTGTACATCCGCCAGCGCACCCACATAATGGGGTCGTTCTGCGCCTGCGTATACGCAGCGGTAAACACGTTCACCCTTCTGGTCAGCGGGGAATCATAAGCGTTGATCGTCACCGACGGTTCCGCCCATGCCTCGATCAATACCGCGCTGCTCTGGGTGATGCTTTCGGCGGCGGTGCTTCCCCACCATTGCGTTATCACCATTTTGTAGCTGTTTCCGTTGGCGATTCCTGCCCCTGCAAGAGCGCTGGCGACGATCTCGTTGGCCTCAAAGTATTTCACCGTTCCGTCCGCCAGCACCCCGTAGAAGGGGGCCGCAAGCGCCACACGGCCCGTCGTATAAAGGGGTGTGCTGCTGTTATCGTACTTCTGCAATACGATCTGATAGGCCGTCAGCGCACTGCTGCCGTTGACCTGCCACGATACTTTCAAGCCCTTTTCCGCGTCAAATACGCCGCCGCCCACCCCGGCGAAGGTGCTGGGGCTGATGTTGGTCGCCATCTGCAATGCCATTCCTGTTCACCGTCCTTTCTCAGTTCCCGGCATAGATGCCCGTGCTTTCCAGCAGCTCCGCCACCGTCATTTTGCTGGGGTCACCCTGCACCGTTACGCTGCCGATGGTGTAGCTCACGTTGTGGGAATCGTTGTTCGTCACGGTGTTGTACACCGTCGCGCCCTCGCCGTACACATGCACGTTCTTGCCGTCCACCATCGCGCCCACCTCGCTCAGAGCACTTTCCCACGTGCCCTTTCCGGGCAGAATAGCAGATGCCACTTCCCCGCCGGAAGAACCGCCTGTAGCGCCGCTCCCGTTAGGCACGCCCTTGACCCCTTCGATAATGTCCCGGATGGACTGCTTCTGTTCAGGAGTCAGGTTCCCCAGCCGGTTAATGGCCGCGTTCAGGTCGCCTTCCGGCAAGTCCTGCGTAATGGCGATCTGTGCCCAAAGCTCCGCATAGTCTGCCATCTGGCGTTCCATCGTCTCTATCTGCTTTTCCAGCGGCTTCATCTGGGCTTTGTAGTAGTCCTCCATGTCCTGAAGCTGCTGTTCCAGATCATAGATGCGGCCTTCGTTAGCGGTCTGCTGTTCCTCTATGGCGTCCAGTTTCTTCTGGTAATCGTCCTCAATGCTGGAAACCTGCCGTTCTAGCGCCTTGATCTGCAACTCGTATTCATAGTCGGCCAAGTCCTTTTCAGCGCTTGTAATGGCGTCCTGCGCGTCCTGTACGCGCTTTTTGTCCGCCATCCACTCCCATTGACCCTTTTCCGTGTTGAAATAGCGGATGGTGCGCTCGTTCTGGGCGTTTTGCAGCTCCGCACGGGCTTCCTCCACGGCCTTCTGCTTCTCCGCAAGTTCAAGCTGTTCGTCCTGAATGTCCTTCGCGTCGTTCATTGCGTCGATCTGGTCTTGCAGGGGCTTGGTCAGCTTATCCCGTTCCCGTTCCAGAAGCGTAGCCTGCCGGTCCAGCTGGTCGTTCACCCGTTCCAGCGCGTCGATCTGGTCATCCAGCGGCTCCTTCAGGTCGTCCCACTCGTTTTGGATTTTGTCCACCAGATAATCCAGATGGTCCTTCGCCCGGTCGGCAAGGTCTTTGGAGTAGTTGTAGTAATCCTCTACGATTTTCCACGGGTCGTCTTCTTTGGCGGTTGTGTCAGCGGCAGTGTTCTTACTGGATTTGCTTCCGCTGCTCTTATTGCTGTTCTTGCTGGTATTTTTCCCCGGCACAGTGCCCACAAGGCCTTTGAACCAATTCAACAGAGTGCCGCTCGCGTAAGCGTTGATCTCCCCAAAGCCGTCCGTATTGCCCAGCGCCTTTTGGGTCTGGATGTGGTTCAGCACCACCGCGCCCGGTTGCAGCCGGACGATGGCCGGTTCGCCGCCGTTGGCGATGTAGGCCCGCCCGTTCTCGCTGATCAGCTCCGGCCCCAGTTCGTTCACCAGCGCCATGCCGCCGGGAGAATTGTCCGTGCCTTCCGCATTGGCTGAAAACTTTGTCAGGTTGAGATTGTTTTTCCCATAGAAAGAATTAGAACCGTTGGAAATACTGAATCGGATATTGACATTGCGGGGTACGGCGGCAATAGCGTCTGACAGTCCGTTAACCTGCTCTGTGGCCGTTACGGCTTCGCTCGCGTCTATTTCAACCGTTTTGTCGGTTTCCGTTTCTTCCGTCGCCGTACTCAGGTCTTGGACGCTCTCAACGGCTTTCTGGTTCTCCTGCTGGATGATGTCTGTGCTGTACTGATCCATCTCATCTTTCAGCTTAACCCAAACGCCTTCGGCCAGACCAGTCGTTTGTACCAGTTTATCCATGTCATCAAGGAAGAAACTGACGCTACCATCCGCGTTCCGGGAAAATGAAGCACCAGCTTCTTCTATATTCCCGAATGTTTTTTCAAAATTTTTCTCAAGGTAATCTAGCCTTTCGATGGTATCGGAGGCTTGGAAAAAACCTTGGTTGAACTCATTAAAGGCAAACTCGCCCCGTTCTCTGGCATCTTTTCCAATTTTTTGTTTATCGGAAAGAATCAAGTCCAACGCGCCCTGATATTCTCTGCTCCCGTACTTTCCCTCGTTGTACAGTTCCAAAGCGCTGGAATAAACGGACTGCAAATCGGAAAACGCATCTCCGCGCTCCCCGGTTTCCTGCAATTCTTTTTTGAACCTTGCAAGGGCGTTCTGGGCGCGTTCCAGCCCTTTCTCCCATGCATCCATAGGATCGGTATTCCCGTAAGTATCAAGCCATCCCTGCGCCGTATCGATCAGGTCCTGGGTAGCCCCCTCGGCCACCTTGATATTGCCCGTCAGTTCGTCTACGTAATAGTCCCCGACCTCTACGCCAGCATCCTTGATTTCCTCAAAGGTATCGGCGGTTATCATGCCGGTTTCGTTTTCTTCCTGCTGGGCTTTTTTCAGCGCTTCAAGCTGTTTCTGGTGTTTGGCGGTCTCTTCTTGCAGGCTTTTGACCGATTCTGTCTCGGTTTCCAATGCGTCAGAGGTTTCGCCTGCGCCGGAAGCGGCCTTCTGATTTTCAGTAGTGTAACCCTTTAACGCTGCGGCGGCGTTATCAATCCGTTCTGCTTCCCATACGCTGGCATTTTCGGCCAGCCGCACTTCCCAAGCAGCATCATCAATGTTTTTATCTGTCAGCCCGCCTTTTTCCAGCGCTTTGATTTTAATTTGCTGCTGCAAATAGGCTTCTCTGGCTTCTGTGGCGTTGTTGACCAGCGTCGTATACTCGGCCAGTTGTTCGTTAACGGAAGCGTAAAGCCCATAGCTTTCCATTCCGTTATCCTGCATATAATTGCGAAGCTCTTTCAGTTCTTTGACCGCCTGCACCTGTTCTTCAAGGCTGTTCGCGCCAAAAAACTTGAACATGGTTCCGCTACCGCTGTTCACTTCTTTTATGTACTGTAAGCCTTTTACATACTCCGAAAGATTTTGATCTCCAAAACCCATTCGGCCTATGGAGGTAAACGTGTCGTTCATGGACTTGGACAGTGCCTGCGCGGCGGTATTTGCCGCCGCCTGCAAATCATCCAAAGCCATATCGGCATACTTCCCGGCTATGTTATTCAGAATCCCCAGCTGCGTTTCCAGCGCTCCGTTGACAAGATCAATGCCCGTAGCCTGATCGCCTACAAGGTCAACGATCTGTTCCTGAATCGCTCTCGCCTGCTCCTGCTTGGCCGTATCCGTGCCAATGCCGCTGTCCCCCGCCAGTTCGCGATATTGGGCGATCAGGTCGTTCAACTGTTTCTGTTTCGAAATCGTTTCTTCGGCCTGTTTCACTGCCTCTGCGGAATCCGAAGATCTTTCCGCTCGCCAGTTTGCATGGAATTGAGCCAATACGGCCATCGCAGTAATCGCCATGCCTGCGATACTGGTCAACGAAGTTAAACTGACTGTCGTGTCTTTCAACACCGATCCCAGTCCAACAAACGCCGTTTTGACCGTATCAACGATTTTGGCGCCCTTAAACGCTACAACCAGTCCGCCCATAGCCGCCGTCACGGTGCCGATGGAGCCGGACACATTGAGAAATTTCGTAGAAATATCCAGCAGGCCCTTGATGAAGTCCGAAGAAACCGTATTCGCAACAAATTTCGTCCATGCGGCGTTCAGCTTGTCGGTCTTCGCCTGCCAGCCTTCCAGATAGCGTTCGTTTTCCTGCATAGCGCTGCCGGCCGCGTTGGCATATTCGGCCATCATCTTTTCGGCCATATCCCAATTATCCATCAGGGACAGCAGGATATTGGCCCGCATTTTACCGGCTACGTTCTGTGCAATGGCGCTCTGCTGCGCCTGACTGAGCGTATCCCACTTTCCGGCCAGTTCTGCAAGCACGTCGCTGCCCTTGCGAAGCTCGCCGTTCACCATCGTTTCGATACCGGCATACTCCCGAAGAGCTTTGGAAGCGTTAGCAATGCTCTTCCCGTCGATCAGTTTTCCGTCTTCGGCTTCGCCTTTGATCTGACGAATGTTCATCAAGATCGTGCGCAGGCCATTTGCTACTTCATCGCCGCTTCTCTGCGTTGCCGCTGTTACCGTGCCAAGCAGAGCAGTAAATGTCTGTGCGCTTTCTCCGGCGGATGCAAACACGCTGCCGGCAACCGTCATACCTTCCGCCAGCTTGGACATATCAGTGGCGTTTCGGTTGCTGACTTCGTTCATGCCGTCCAGCATGGCGGTCAGCTTTTGCACGTTCCCGCCGTAGCCGAAAGCCGCATCTGCCGCCAGCAGGAAGGAACTGGCCGCTTCGCTGCTCAAATCGCCTGCATTCTGGGTCAGCAGGTTCAGTTCTGCCATCTGCTCAATCTTGTCACCGTAACCGGCACGGGCAAAGGCAGTTTCAGCTTCCAAAACTTCACTGGCAGTATGCCCGTAGGCTTCCGCCAGCCGGTACGCGCCCTGTTCCAATTCTTTCATTTTTTCGCTGGAAGCGCCGCTGGCTTTAGCTGTATTGATTAGTTCCGCATCCACGGCCTTCATTTCGGTCACAGCGTCCTTAAGGCCCTTCACCAGCATCGCCGCCGCAGCGGTCTTTATGACCTGACCGATTCTGGCTAATTTTTTATTAAATTCATCTACAGCTTTGCTCTGCTCTTCAAAAGCAGTAAGCCCCGTTTTCTTAAAATAATCTGCGCTGTCAGCAGCGCTCTTAAATTTTCGGCCAACGCCTGTAAGCGCGTTGATCTGCCGCTGCAAGGCAGTCGTTCCGCTGCTAGCCATCTCCGCCTGTGTTCTGGCAAGCGCTTCTGCCTGTGCGCCTACCTGCTCATAGGCTGTTTTTCCGCTCAATTTGAAATAATTCGCGCTGTCAGCGGCGCTTTTGAAGCTGCGGTCTACGCCCGTGATGGCGTTGATCTGCCGCTGCATGGCAGTAGCGCTTTCAGTCACTTCTTTTTTCAGATTATTGGCAATCGTGCTGGAAGACGTTTTGGTAAATCGAATGTTGACGGGTTTATTTTCAAGCTCCGTTATCTTCGCCTGTACGGTCTTCACGCCCGCATCAAACGCCGAAGTGTCCAATATCGTTCTAATCTGAATTTCCGCCACTTATCACACCTCATTTCAAAAGGATGTTCACGGTATTTGCTATGTGCTGTTCGGCCTGTCCGCTTCCCACATACATTTCCTTCGCAGGCTCCAAAAAAGGACGCGGGCCGGGATTTGGGTCAAGCGGAAAGTGCCACGGTCCGCCTTTTTCCACTGCGTCTGCGGGAACGCCAGCACCGTCATACGGCGGAAAATCGGAGTTGCCGGGCGCTGTGTTCGTTATCACAATGGAAAGGCTGTTTGCCTTCGCTTCTTTGGTCAGTTCGTTGTACGCTTCGCTCATAATGCCGTTTTCATCACGCCTCGCATACGCTTTTGGCTTGTAACGGCCATATACGTTCGTCTGCACCGACTGCTTGATCGCCTCGTGCATCCCGTCTAAAAGCGTCGTGTTCATAGCGTCCGCGACGGCGCTTTTCACTTTTTGAAGCATCTGCTTTGCTTCCCGTTCAAAGGTGCTCATGCTTGCGGCTCCTTTCTCTTTCGGGGGCTATGCAAAGAGGGCAGTTTCGGTTTGTTCCCTTTGCATAACCCCCTCGCGTTTCCTTGAGGGGGTTTGATAAGGCTCGGTTGTATGTTAATTTGTTACCGTAATGGCGACCGTGGTCTTAACGTCCGCACTGTCCTTCAGGGCAACGGTCATTTCTGTGTCGCCTGCCGCAACGCCGGTCACATTGCCTTCCTCATCTACCGTAGCCGTAGAGGCGCCGCCGGAGGCGATGGTGTAGGTCATGGTGGAGTAGTCCAGCTGCTGCAAGGAACCGTTGGGCATCACGCCCTTCACGGGCACCTTCATAGAGGCGCTTTTCTTTACCGTCATGGAGCCGCCCACAACGGCCAGACCAACGACGGAAGCGTTCACGGACGCGGCTGGCACATACAGCACCTGCGCAAGGCCGGGAATGCTGCAATCGTTGCATACGCCCTCTGCGGCGGCTTCCTCGTAGGTCAGGGCCGTACCGGAAAGGTCGGTCGTTGCAGCTGCCGTCTGGCTGGCCTCGATATCCGCCTTGCCGCCGAACTGCATGCGGGGGATGATGATGTACAGGTCGCCGACTTTGGTTCCCTGCAGCACGTTTTCCGCGCCGCTGGCACTGTAGATCGGAATCTGCACCGTCACGTGCTTGATGGCGGGCGCGAACATACCGCCGATGTTGAAATACTCGGAGCTGGCGTTCTGCTGGAAATACGTCACGGTGTAGCTCTTGCCGCTCGTGGCCGTAAAGCCGATAATCGCCTTGGTGGTCGTATCAATGGTATATGCCGTGCCGGGGGCGTTGGTCACACCGGCCTCCACCACGTTACAAATGGCCTTGGTGTAGCCATAAGGCGCGGCGGGGGTATTGGTAACGCTCAGAGAAGCGCTGTCGGCGGTAATCACTTCGCACACCGGGGAAATGCCGCCGTAGGTCAGTACGCTGCCGACGCTCATGGCGCGGGCGTTCATGCTGAAATCAGCAGCCGTCAGGGTCAGGTTCACCGCACTGTTGTGGGGAATCTGGATCACCGTCGCGTTGCCGATGCCGGCCTGAATAGCGCCCATGTCGCAGGTCGTCGCGAACTGGCTGGTCTGCATCTTATTGCTCTGGTAGTCCACATCGCCGGTGGTAATGTTG
>ERZ1034865.169-NODE-169-length-47508-cov-6.051883_pt1 | contig 47508 bp, 33 predicted proteins | sample MGYA00520632_ERZ1034865 | MGnify/ENA primary metagenome ERZ1034865 (study PRJEB33766, sample SAMN09781738) | gut metagenome | biome: gut microbiome | host: Homo sapiens | place: Madagascar | study: EMG produced TPA metagenomics assembly of the PRJNA485056 data set...
GGCTAGAAGCCGCCGCGGGCGATGGAGCAGGCTGACTCCAGCAGCTCGTCCCTCTCGCGTGCCGTCGGCGCCTCTGCATAGACGCGGACCACGGAGTCCGTTCGCGAGGGACGCATGAGAACCCAGGAGTCATCGTCGAACTGGAGGCGTAGGCCATCTGCGTGACTCACCTCCACCGGAACCCTTCCGGCAATCTCCTGGGGGTTCAGGCCGGGAAGAACGTTTCTGAACGCCTGGGTGAGTGCGGGCTCGAGGCGCACGTCTCGCCTGATATAGCGACGGCTGCCGATTTCTGCGTCAAGCTTGTCGACGAGCTCCCTCAGGGTCAGGCCGCTCTTTGAGACCATCTGGACAAGAAGTAGGCTCACCAGTAGGCCGTCTCTCTCCTTGAGGTGCGCCGGGATGCTGATTCCGCCATACTCCTCCGCGCCCAAGAGGACGTCACCCTCCTGCAGCTCTCTATATATGCGACCAAAGCCGACGGGGACCGAGGTGTACTCGAACCCGAGCCTCCGGGCCTCGAGCTCGACGCTTGCCGAGCACGTCAGCGTAGTGACGACGCGGCCCCTCATTCCGAGCTCCCCTCCTATATAGGAGAGAAGAAGCGGCGTGAGCTCGCGAACCGCAAGGATGTTTCCGTATTCGTCCACGGCCGCGGCGCGGTCTCCGTCGCCGTCAACAAGAATGCCGAGGTCAGCTCCCGTGGCAACTACCGCCTGCTCGCAGGCGTCTGCCCAGGGGTCCTTTGGGTCGGGATGAATGCCGTCAAAGTCCTCGAGCTTCTCGGCGTGTATCTCTATGACCTCATGGCCAAGCGAGCGGACGAGGTCCGCAAGAACGCCCGTGGCCGACCCGTACATGGGATCGACGACCACCTTGAGCGGCCTGATTGCGGGCTCTCCGACAAACTCGGCAAGCGCCCTAATGTACGGGGACGTAAGGTCAGCGATCTCAAAGGGACCCGCCTCGGTGCTGGCCTGCTGGAATATCTCCTGCTCGACCTTGTCGAGAAACTCGCGGGGGCAAGTGCCTCCGTCGGAGCCTCTCACTATGAGGCCGCCGTACTCGCAGGACCGCTCGCTTGAGGTGATGACAACGCCACCCAGCGCCTTGGGGTCATGTGCGCAGTTCCAGCCAACGACCGGCGTCGGACAGGGAGAGGAGGAGACCTTAACCGCAAGGCCGTAGGAGGCAATGGCGCCGGCCACCTCGCGGGCAAACTCCTCCGACCGGTGACGCGTGTCAAACCCGACGTAGACGGACCCACCGGAATCTGGAGCCGCATCTGCCCACAGAAGGCCAAGGGCGTCCGCCACGCGAATCACGTTCTGAGAGTCGAATCCCTCGTCAAAGCGCGCGTGCCAGCCGTCGTTTCCAAAGCGGATGATGGGGGTCGTTCTTTCCAAGGATGCTTTGCCCTTCTGCCGCCCAGGCGGCATTGCCCACCGGGTACCCGGCGCATTGACAACATACCCAAATCGGCAGATTGATTTGTTGCCGTCAAGCCGCTCCAAAGATGAAAAGCGCGTCTCCGCAGTTGGCGGAAACGCGCTTCACCGTCTTACTACATTGCACGCCGCTCGTGGGCAAAACCCAACCAATGGCGGATAAAACAGCAGGTCATCGGCAGTATTGTGGCTAGTCCTTGGGAATCTCGACGCCCTGGCGCTCCAGGTAACCAATGAGCCTCTGCATGGTGTCTGCTGAAAGGACGTGCTCCATGAGGCAGGCCTCCTCGTCGGCGACCTCGGGCTTCACGCCGAGGTCATGCTCCAGGAAGGTGCGCAGCGCCCTGTGGGAGCGCCAAACCACCTTGGCATAGGCCTCGCCCTCCTCGGTAAGGACCACCCTGCCGTAACGGCTCTGAACGACCATTCCCATCTCCTTGAGCTGGGAGAGGGCCTTGTTCACGCTGGCCTTTGAGACCTCGAGCTGCTCGGCCACGTCCACGGAGCGGACGGACTTGTCGCCTTCCGCGCTCTCGAGGGAGAGGCGGTAGATAGACTCGAGGTAGTCCTCCCCCGCCCTGGTGAGGGAGTGGCCCTCCTGGCCCTGGGGGTCAGCTGCACTAGTTGCCATATGCTCAACTCCTGTCATAGGCGGCAAGAGCCGCCGGGTTTACTCAGCAGAGCTGTTGCCGTAGCCACCCTCGTTGAAGCTCGAGGGGTCCTGTCCGGCATCGATGATCTTCATCATCTCGTCCAGCTGGTCCCAGTCGGCGACGACGTAGGAGACCCCGTCGACCATCTGCGGGACAGACGGCACAAAGGCAGTGTAAATGCCGTCCTCGGTGTTCATGCCCCTCATCTCGTTGGCGAGACTCGCGATCTCGGTGACCGACATGTCGGTGATGACCATGTCGGCGCAGGAGTTGACCACGCCCACGAGCTTGGTGGGGTCTGTCGTGGAAAGGACCTGCGCGATGAGGGATTTGACGAAGGTGCGCTGGTGGCGCATGCGGGTGTAGTCGCCATCGGCAAAGTAGCGGCAGCGACAATAGAAGAGGGCCTGGGCGCCGTTGAGGACCTGCTCGCCCTTTGAGAGTTCGGTGACGTCGTCGAAGTGCTCGGTGTCCTTGATGTCCATGTCGACGTCGACGGTCACGCCGCCCAGGGCATCGGTGATGCCGGAGAGGCCGTCGAAGTTGACCTCGGCGTAGTGGGAGATCTCCACGTGGCACAGGTCGCTCACGATCTGGACCATGCCGGCGGCACCGTCATAGGTGTGGACGCCGTTGATCTTCATCGTGGACCCCTTCCACGTGACCATGGTGTCGCGCGGGATGGAGAGCAGGGTTGCCACCTTCTGCTGGGGGTCGATCCTTGCCAGGATGATGGTGTCGGAGCGGTACTGGGTCTCTCCGGGACGGCCGTCCGTTCCGAGGAGAAGCACGTAGTACGGGTCATTGGGGGCATCGCGCTCGGTCAGCGCCTCGCGGAGCTCCGAGGTCACGACCTCACTGTTGTTCATCTTTGACTGGATGCTGCCCAACCAGGCCGCCACTGCAACGCCCGCGCCGGCGAGAAGGACGACGAGAGCGATGAGCAGCGTCCTCAGCGCAAAGCCGCGGCGACGCTTCTTTGCCAGGCGGTCATGGTAGTCCCCCGCGCTCGCGCGGCTGTAGGGCGCGGGCCCCCGGCCGGCAAAGTGGTCGCCGGGCGTCGTTTCCCTGCTGCGTCTGGAGCGCCCCATCAAGCTCACCGGCCCTAGTCGAGAAGATCGGCGGCGTCAGGCACGCTCACGCGCTGGGCGTGGGCCCCAAGCGAGCAGAGCTTCTCGACAAAGCCCTCGTAGCCACGGTCAATGTGGTGGATGGCGGAGACGGTGGTGAGGCCGTCCGCAACGAGGCCAGCCATGACGAGCGCCGCGCCGCCGCGAAGGTCGGGCGACTTCACCTGCGTGCCCGAAAAGGCCGGCACGCCGTGAACGATGGCGTGGTGTCCCTCGATGACGATGTTGGCGCCCATACGCTGCAGCTCGCTCGCAAACATGAAGCGACTCTCGAAGACGTTCTCGGTGATGATGCAGCTGCCCTCGGCCATGGCCAGAAGGCACATTGACTGGGCCTGCATGTCGGTCGGGAAGCCCGGAAAGGGAAGGGTCTGGATGTCGGTGGGGCGCAGGGGGCGCTCTCGCCAGACGGTGCACTCGCGCTCGCCACGCTCGATGGAGATGCCCATCTGCTCGTACTTCTTGAGGACGAGGCCAAGGTGCTTGGGGTCAAATCCGCGGACGGTGACCGGCTCTCCGCACAGGCCCCCGATGGCGAGGAAGGTGCCGGCCTCGATGCGGTCCCCCACCACGGCGTGCGTGACAGGATGAAGCTCGGAGACGCCCTCGATCTCAATGACCGGGGAGCCTGCGCCCTTGATGTGGGCGCCCATCTCGTTGAGCATGTTGGCGAGGTCGACGATCTCGGGCTCGCGAGCCGCGTTGTCGATGACCGTGGTGCCCTTGGCGAAGACCGAGGCCATCATGAGGTTCTCCGTGGCTCCGACGCTTGCGAAGGCAAGGGTCACGGTCTCGCCGTGGATGCCGTTGGGCGTGGAGGCGTGGATGTTGCCGTGATCGATCTTGAACTCAACACCCAGGGCCTCCAGGCCGAGGATATGCATGTCGATCTTGCGGGCGCCGATGTTGCAGCCGCCCGGCATGGCAACGACGGCCTTGCCGAACCGCGAGAGAAGCGGTCCGAGCACGGCCGTCGAGGCACGCATCTGGACGACGAGGTCGTAGGGGGTCTCCCAGGAGTCGACGCCAGTGGTATCAATCTTGAGAACGTGCTCGTCAACGACCTCGATCTTGGCGCCGAGGTTCTTGAGCACCTTGCCCATGACGTGAACGTCCGCGATGTTGGGGACGTTGGTGAGCGTGGTCACGCCCGAGGCCATGAGCGTGGCCGCCATAAGCTTGAGGGCCGAGTTCTTTGCTCCCTCGACCGTGACCGTACCGGTGACGGGATAGCCGCCCTCAACCTGTATGACGTCCATGCGTCCTCCGTATCAACTGGACTTCTGCGCTAGTCCTTCATCGTTTGCTTCAGCAGAAGGTTACACCAGTTGACCTTGTTATCGTAGTAAGCGCGGCGGTGATCACCCTCGTCACACGCCTCGCGGGCCTCGATGGCCTCGTCGCGGGTGCGACGGACAATGTCGGGGTCGATGTCATCGGTGCGACGGGCGTGGTCCGCCAGCACGATGACCTCGTCGTCCTGGATCTCGGCGTAGCCGCCGGAAACGACGACGTCCTCCTCGCCGCCGCCATCCTGCGGCAGCTTCTTCATGCGGACGACGCCGTTGCCCAGGGCAACGATCTCTGCCGCGTGGCCGGGATAGACGCCCAGCTCGCCAGCATAGGTCACCAGGACGAGGCTGGCGACAGGGCCCTGGAAGAGGGCCCTGTCCGGCCTCACGAACTGAACGTTCAGCTCTGCCATTGCTTGTTCCTAGTTCTGGTCGGCGGCTGCCATGGCGGCGGCGCGCTGACGGACGTCATCGATGTTGCTGGCATAGCGGAAGGCCTGCTCGGGCAGGTCGTCGCACTTGCCGTCAACGATCTCGCCGAAGGAGCGCACGGTGTCCTGGACGGTGACGTAGGCACCGGGGTTGCCCGTGAACTTCTCCGCGACGTGGAAGGACTGGGAGAGGAACTGCTGGATCTTACGGGCACGGGCAACGACGTTCTGCTGCTCCTCGGAGAGCTCGTCCATGCCCAGGATGGCGATGATGTCCTGCAGGTCGGAGTACTCCTGCAGCGTCTCCTGGACGGCCATGGCCACGCGGTAGTGCTCCTCGCCCACGATGGAGGGGTCAAGAGCAGAGCTGGAGGACGCCAGCGGGTCAACGGCCGGGTAGATGCCCAGCTCCGTGATGGAGCGGGAGAGGACCGTGGTGGCGTCCAGGTGCGTGAACGTGGTGGCAGGTGCCGGGTCGGTCAGGTCGTCTGCGGGGACGTAGACGGCCTGGACGGACGTGATGGAGCCCTCCTTGGTGGAGGTGATGCGCTCCTGCAGCTCGCCCATCTCGGTGGCCAGCGTGGGCTGGTAGCCGACGGCCGACGGCATGCGGCCGAGAAGTGCGGAGACCTCGGAGCCGGCCTGGGAGAAGCGGAAGATGTTGTCGATGAACAGCAGCACGTCCTGGCCCTGGTCACGGAAGTACTCGGCCGTGGTCAGGCCGGAGAGGGCCACGCGCATACGGGCTCCGGGCGGCTCGTTCATCTGTCCGTAGACCAGGCAGGTCTTGTTGATGACGCCGGACTCGGTCATCTCGAGGAAGAGGTCCGTGCCCTCACGGGTACGCTCGCCGACGCCCGTGAAGACGGACGTGCCGCCATGCTCCTGGGCGAGGTTGTTGATGAGCTCCTGGATGAGGACGGTCTTGCCGACGCCGGCGCCGCCGAACAGGCCGGTCTTGCCGCCGCGGACGTAGGGCTCCAGCAGGTCGATGGCCTTGATGCCCGTCTCGAAGATCTCGGTCTGAGTGGTCAGGTCCTCGAAGGCGGGAGCCGGGTGGTGGATGGGATAGTACTGGACGTCGTCAGGCGTCTGGCCGCCGTCGACCGGCTCGCCGATGACGTTCCAGACGCGGCCCAGCGTGGAGGGGCCGACGGGCATCATCATGGGGTGGCCGGTGTCCTTGACCTTGAGGCCACGGGTGAGGCCGTCGGTCGAGGACATGGCGACGGTGCGGACGACGCCGCCCTCGAGCTGGGACTCGACCTCCAGCACGGTGTGGACGTGACCCATGGGGGTGTCGCCGTCAACGATGAGCGCGGTGTAGATGCCGGGCACCTGGCCGTCGAACTTGACGTCGACGACAGGTCCGACGACACGAACGACCGTGCCCTCGCCCACGCTCTTGTTGAGCTTGTGGTACGCGGCCTCCTCGAGGGCGGTACGCGTCTCCTGGGTGTTCTCTGGCATTAGTAGTCCTCCAATGCGGACGCGCCGCCGATGATCTCGTTGAGCTCGGTGGTGATGGCTCCCTGGCGCTCACGGTTGTACGTGCGCGAGAGGGTGCCCAGCACCTCGTTTGCGTTATCGGTGGCCGACTGCATGGCGCGGCGACGAGCGCCGTGCTCTGCTGCGGCCGAGTCAAGCAGCGCGTGGAAAATGACCGTCCTGAAGTAGGCGGGGAGAAGCTGGCCCAAGACCTCCTCCGGGGAGGGGTCGAAGGCAAAGTCCGTGTACTCGTGTCCCTCGATCTTGCTGAGGGCCTCGGGCGTGCGGGGCTTGTTGGGCATTGTGAGCTGCTCCTTGGTGATGGGAAGCAGCTGCTCGGTGACCTGGGTCTGCTCGACGCGGTTCTTGGCGTGCCAATAGCACAGAACCACGCGGTCATAGGCGCCCTGGGCGTAGCCCTCCATCACGAAGGAGGCGATGCGGTCCGCCTCGTCCATGTTGGGCTCCGAGGAGATGCCCACGAAGGACATGGCCGGCTTCACCTTGCGGAACGTGAAGTACTCCGTGGGCTTGCGACCGCACGTGATGACGGAGCTGTTGATGCCCTGCTCGGCAAGGCGCTCCATCTCGTGCTCCACGTAGCGCTGCGGACCGATGTTGAAGCCACCGGCCAGGCCCCTGTCGGAGGCGACGAGAACGAACAGGACGTTCTTCTCGGCACCGTGCTTGGCCAGCAGGGGCTGGGAGGCGTCGAAGCCCGCGCTGGCCACGTTGGCCAGCATGCGGGTGACGGCGTCCTTGTAGGGCTCGGCCTGCTCCGCCTTCTCGAGGGCACGGCGGATCCTCGCGGTGGAGATCATCTCCATCGTGCGAGTGATCTGCATGGTGCTCTTGATGGAGCTCATGCGCCTCTGTATCTCGCGAAGGTTCGCCATGTCTTGTTACTCCTGGCCCTTCTCGGCTTCGGACTGATCCGGGCTCGTGGTCTGCTCGGCGGCGTGGGCGACGTCGCTCTGCTGCTTCTTGTTGGGGTGCTCCAGGAGGAACTCCCGCTTGAAGCTGGCGATGTGCGTCTTGAGGCGCGCCTGCTGGTCATCGGAAAGCTTGCCGTCCGCGAGGGACTTCCTCAGGGCGGGGTGCTTCTCCGCCATGTACTTGGCCAGGCCGTCGCGGAACAGGTTCACGTGGTTGAGGTCGATGTCGTCAAGGAAGTTCTCCTTGGCGGCAAAGATCGCCGTGATCTGGTCTCGGACGTCGAGGGCGGAGTAGCGCTGCTGCTTGAGCATCTCCATCATGTGGGCGCCGTGGTTGAGCTGGTACTGCGTGGTGGCGTCCAGGTCGGAGCCAAACTGGGAGAAGGCCTGCTTCTCTCGGTAGCTGGCAAGGTCCAGACGGAGGGTGCCGGAGACCTGCTTCATTGCCTTGACCTGCGCGTCTCCGCCGACTCGAGACACCGAGATGCCCACGTCGACGGCCGGGCGCTGGCCCTGGAAGAAGAGGTTGGACTGCAGGTAGATCTGACCGTCGGTGATGGAGATCACGTTGGTCGGGATGTACGCGGAGACGTCGCCCTCCTGGGTCTCGATGATCGGGAGAGCCGTGAGGGAGCCGGCGCCGTTGGCGTCAGACAGCTTGCAGGCGCGCTCGAGCAGGCGAGAGTGCAGGTAGAAGATGTCACCGGGGTAGGCCTCGCGTCCGGGCGGACGGTGCAGCGTAAGCGACATCTGACGATACGCGACGGCCTGCTTGGACAGGTCATCGTAGACAACGAGGACGTGGCCGCCGGGGTGGGTCTCATCCGCGGGGTTGCCGTACTGGTCGTTGTACATGAAGTACTCGCCGATTGCGGCACCGGCCATGGGAGCGATGTACTGCATAGGCGCGGAGTCGGCGGCGGTGGCGGCCACGATGACCGTCTTGTCGAGGACGCCGTGCTGGGCAAGGGACTCCCTGATGGCGGCAACCGTGGAGGCCTTCTGGCCGATGGCGACGTAGATGCAGAGCATGTCGGTGTCGCGCTGGTTGACGATGGCGTCGATGGCGATGGCCGTCTTGCCGGTCTTGCGGTCGCCGATGATGAGCTCACGCTGGCCACGGCCGATGGGCACCATTGCGTCGATGGCGAGAAGACCCGTCTGGACGGGCTCGCACACCGGCTGGCGCTCCATGATGCCGGGGGCCTTGAACTCGATGGGGCGACGGTGCGTGGTCGGGATGGGACCAAGGCCGTCGATGGGCTGGCCAAGGGGGTTCACGACGCGACCGAGCATTGCGTGGCCGGTCGGGATGTCCATGACGCGGCCGGTGGTACGGCACTCGTCACCCTCCTTGATGTCCTCAACGTCGCCGAAGAGGACGGCGCCGACCTCGTCGCGGTCGAGGTTCTGGGCCAGGCCGTAGACGTCGCGGCCCGTGGCGGAGCTGGTGAACTTGAGAAGCTCGCCCGCCATGGCGGTCTTGAGGCCGGTCACGTGCGCGATGCCGTCGCCGACCTCGGTGACGACGGAGGCCTCCTGGTGGTCGACGGTGGCGTTGATCTGGGACAGCTGGTCACGCAGCGTGTCCATAATCTCGCCAGAGCTGATGGAGTCTGACATTATTCCTCACCTCCGATGAAAGAAGAGGAGAGCGTCTTACGGATGTTTGCGAGCTGGGCGCGGACGGAAGCGTCATAGCGCTTGCCGCGCGCCTCGAGCATGATGCCGCCAATGATGCTGGGGTCGACGCGCTCCACGAGGTACACGGGAGCCTTGAGGTCGGCCTCGGCCTTGGCGCGGACCTTCTCGCGAAGGTCGTCGTCCAGGGGGACGGCCGTGGTGACCGTCACGGAGACCGTCTTGTCCTCGGCGTCCAGGTACTCCTTGTACTGCTTGGCGACCTGGGCCACGAGGTCGAGGTCGTCCTCGCGCTGCATGGCGGCGAGGGTCTCCAGGACCTCCGGGGAGAACTTGCGGGCGTGCTGCCACTGCACGAGGTCGGCGTTGGCGCGTCCCTCGGAGCGGGCTGCCTCCATGAGCGCCCTGGTGTATGCCTCGACCTTCTCGGCCTCCGCACGCTTACTTGTCATCGGGGGCGCCCACTTCCGCGAGGTACTTCTCGGCGAGCTTGCGCTGCTCGGCCTCGCTCAGGTCGTTGCCGATGATCTTGGTGGCGATCTCGACGGAGAGATCGACCACGGAGCCAGAGAGCTCGATCATGGCCTTGTGGCGCTCGGAGTCAACGGCGCCGTGGGCCTTGGCGATGATGTCGGCGGCCTCGCGCTGGGCCTTGGCGAGCACGTGGGAGCGCTCCTCCTCGGCCTCCTTCTTGGCCTTGGCGATGATGGCCTCGGCCTCGCGGTGGGCCTCGACGAGCTTGTCCTCGTAGCCCTTGGCCTGCTCCGCCGCCTCCTGCTTGGACTTGGCAGCAGCGTCAAGGTCGTCCTGGATCTTCTGCTGACGCTTGTCCATCATCTGCAGGACCTGCGGCCACACGAGCTTGGCCAGGACGATCCAGATGATGAGGAAGGCAATCAGCGCCGGGATGAACTCCGCGGGCTTGGGGATGAGGATGTCTGCTCCGACCCCCTCAGCCAAGGCGAAGGTCGGCGTCGCCAGGACGGCCGCGGCAGCTGCTGCGCCCGCACGGGCGAGAAGACCTCTCGTATTGCTGTTCATAAGTGCCTCCAAAGGGTTCCGCGTCAGTTACTTAACGATAAGGCTGACGACGAAGCCGATGAGGGCGAGTGCCTCGACGAATGCAGAGCCGAGGATGAAGACCGTGAACAGACGGCCCTGGACCTCAGGCTGGCGAGCCATACCCTGTGCGACACCACTGGCCGCCAGGCCAATGCCGATGCCAGCGCCGATAACGCCAAGACCATAACCAACGACACCGAGAGCTCCCACTGTTCCTCCTTTGTCATTCGCCCCATTGCTTTCTTGTTTTGTGGGGGCGAGTTCCAAAAACAAACTTGCGACGTGCTATGAACTGCGGACGTGCGCCCGCGAGTTGCCTTGCTTGGGCCTTACTCCTCGTCGGACTCGGCGATCTGGATGTAGACCGCGGAGAGAAGGGCAAAGACGTAGGCCTGGATGGCCGCGACCATGATCTCGACCACGTAGATGACGAGCAGGATGAGCACCCACATGACCGAGGCGCCCGCCTGAGCCACGGCGGCGGCGGAGAAGGCCGTCAGCACCGGCTGGAAGAAGAGCGAGGCCAGGATGGCGAAGGTGCCCATGACGACGTGGCCGGCGAAGAGGTTGCAGAACAGACGAACGGCAAGCGTGATCAGGCGCAGGATGGTGGAGAAGACCTCGATGAGCCAGACCACGGCGTTGAGCGGGAAGGCGACGCCGGCGGGGGCGAGGCTCTTGGCGTAGCCCAGGGCGCCGTGCTTCTTGATGCCGCAGACGATGAAGTACACGAAGGACACGATGGCCAGGGCGCCGGTGGTGGAGATGGTGCCCGTGCCCGGCTTGCAGCCCGGGATGATGCCAACGATGTTGTTGGCAAGCACCACCAGGAAGAGCGAGGCGATGAACGGGAAGTGCTTGCGCCAGGTGTCTCCCAGAAGGCCCTTGCACATGTCGTCACGCACGAACTCGACCAGGTACTCCATGGCGTTCACAAAGCGGCCCTGCGGCACGAGGCTCGCGGACTGCTTCTTCTTGAAGGCAAAGAGCAGCACGAGCATGAGCACCACGGCCACGGCAAACCAGAACGAGTACTGGGTGAAGCCAATGGTGTCCAGGTTGCCCACGATGGGCGTAGACGTAAAGCTCGAGACGAGCTCGTCGACCTCACCGCTCAGGGCGTCAAGAGGATTCACTTGCGCTTCCTTTCCTTATCAGGCGGGCTAGAGCCTGCCGTTGGCAGCCATCCAACCCCTCACGGCCTCCACAGCCCAGAAGAGCAGGAAGGCCGCAACCATCGCACAGCCAAAGGGCAGGACCTTCTCGGCGGCAAGGACCCTCACCGCGAGCAGGGCCAGGGAGAGCATCAGAAACGACGCCAGGATGCTGGCCACCCCAAGGCCGACGCTCACCCTTGTACCCTTTTTCAAGGCACGCTCAAACAGAAATCCGGGGGCGGCGCAACCGACCAGACCGCACAGAACTCCGGCCATGACCTCGGGCGCTATGTCCACCGGGCACCTCCTGTCCGGGCGTGTCTCTTTTGACCGCATGTACAGTAATTGAACGCGGGTCAAAAATCAACAAGAACCTTCTCCATGGCTCCGTTTCGTCACAATTCGGGACGTTGTCAATCCTTGGTGCTCCAAACGGTTCCAAAAAGCCCCCTCAGCGGAGACCTGAGGAGGCTGGGCAGCGAGAAGCGCGCGCTTCTCGCTGCTCTAGAACGTTCCGAAGATGCGGTCGCCCGCATCGCCGAGGCCAGGTCTACTCCTGACCGGTGAAGTCGACGGGAACGCCCTCGAAGGAGGGGTCGTCCTCGCGCATGATCTTCTGGACGCGGCCGGTGTGGCGGCCGCCGCCGAACTCGGTGGTGAGGAAGGTGTCAACGATCTGCTCGTTGAGCTCCAGGGGCACGAAGCGGCCGGAGAGGCCGATAACGTTGCAGTCGTTGTGCTCGCGGCAGAGCTCGGCGAACTGGACGGTCTGGATGGCCGTGGCGCGGATGCCGGGGACCTTGTCGGCAGTCATGGCGATGCCCAGGCCGGTGCCGCAGATGACGACGCCGCGGTCGGCGTCGCCACGGGCCACCATGCGGCCGACCTTATCGCCAAAGTCGGGGTAGTCGACGCGATCGTCCGTGGCGGGGCCAAGGTCGATGACCTCGTGGCCAAGGGACTTGATGTGCTCGATAATGGGAGCCTTCTGGATGAAGCCCGCGTGGTCGGATGCAACGGCAATGCGCATGTGAGTTCCTTCCCTCTTGCGGCGATCTGGTCCGCCCGTTCACAGTCGCACTTAGGGTATCACGGCGCAACCACGGGGACCCGCGGGCATAAAGCGGCGATAAAGGCGCGGGCGAAGGTAGGTAAATTGGGGACGGAGGCATTTTTCCCTACGCGCCGCATAGGGAAAAATGCCTCCGTCCCCAATTTACCGGGCCTGGCTAGAGAATGTCTGCCGCGGGGATGGCGCCCTCGCGCAGGATGCGCGGGGCGGGGCCGGTGCAGTCGACGATGGTGGAGGGAACGGCGAGCGAAGCGGGGCCGCCGTCAACCACGAGGTCGGCCTCGGCCTTTATCTGCGGGGCAAGCTCGGCGGCAGACGTGGCCGCGGGATGTCCGTGGAGGTTGGCGCTCGTCTGTGCCAGGGGCTCGCCCAGCTCGGCGAGAAGCGCCTCTATGAAGTCAGACCCCGGCGCCCGCAGCGCGATGGTGCCCGGCTCGCGCAGGCCGTCGGGTCCCAGCACGCCAGGCTGCACGTACTCTGGCGGCACATCGGCCGCGGCGCGCACCACCAGGGTGAGGGCGCCCGGCCAGAAGCGGCGGGCCAGCTCGTGGGCGTAGTCGGGCACGTCGGCGCCCCAGCGGTCAAGGCCTCCCTCACGACTCACGAACCATGGAAGCGTCTGGCTGAGCTCGCGCCTCTTGATGGAGAAGATCTTGCGGTGGGCGGGGTTTTCCGCCGTAGCCGCGCAAGCCAGGCCGTAGACCGAGTCCGTCGGCAGCGCGAGAACGCCGCCAGAGCGCGCCACCTCGGCCGCGCGGCGGATGACGGCAGGGTCGGGGTCGTTGGGGTCCACCCTCACGATTTTCTCCGCAATGACGGGAGAGAAGGTCGGAAGCTGGCCCTCGCGCACGGCCACGAGGATGCGCGGGCGGTGGGTCAGGTCCTCGCGGACCTCCACGCGGGCCCAGCCGCCCTGGGCGCGCGTGAGCTCGGCCGCCTGGCCAAGGTGGCCCTCGAAGAGCTCAAGGGTCATCATGCCGCCCGGGCAGAGGGCTCGCGGCGCCAGCTCCAGGATGCGGCGGAAGACGTCCAGGCCATCCGCGCCACCGTCAAGGGCAAGCTCGGGCTCGTGGTCCTTGACCTCGGCAGGGACCTCCCTGGCCAGCACGTCAGTGGGAATGTAGGGCGGATTGGACACCAGCACGGAGAACGTGCCCATGAGCGTGGGGTCCACGTCTGCCGCAAGGTCGGTCTGCACGATGTCCACCGCATCCGCAAGGTGCAGGGCATCCCTGTTGCGGGTTGCCAGGTCAATGGCCGCGGAGGAGAGGTCAGTCGCCGTGACGCGCGTGCCCGGGCGCTCGTAGGCCAAGGAGAGGGAGATGCAGCCTGTGCCCGTACCGATCTCGAGCGCGCGCACGGGGCCGCCGGCTAACGCGGCCGCGGCGTCAATGCCCTCAAGCGCGGCGTCTACCAGCACTTCCGTCTCTGGGCGCGGGATGAGCACGCCCTTCTCGCAGCGCAGGACTATGTGGCGGAAGGCCGTCTCGCCCGTGACGTACTGCAGCGGCTCGCCAGCGGCACGGCGCTTGACGCCCGCGCGCATGCGGTCGAGCTCCTCAGGCGAGAGGGGCCGGTCAAAGTTGACGTAGATCTCCACCTGGGAGAGGCCTGTGGCGTCATTGAGCAGCCACTCGGCGGAGCGGCGCGGATGCTCGTCCCCATGGCGCTCCAAAAAGCCGCACGTCCAGTCAAGGATGCGCTTCACGGTCCAAGTCTCTTGCTGTGGCATTGCGTGGCCTTCCCTCGCGTTTGTGGCACCAGCTGTGTAGCATAGCGCGCCCGCCGGCACGAGGCAGACGGGCGCGCGAAGATGCATGGCCCCTGCAGGCCCTATGGCAGCCCTAGGAGCGGCGACGCCTCATCACGAGCGCGGCGAGAAGTGCAGCCACCCCCACGCCGGCAAGGCCGCCCAGAAGCGGCAGGGAGGCGCTCTGGTCGCCGGTGTTGGGCAGCTCGGGCACCTGCTCGCCGCCAGGGCCCTCAGGGGCGTCCGAGGGCGTGCCGGGCTTATCCGGCTGGTCCGGCGTTGAGGGCTCGTTGTACGCGTTGGTGAACGTGAGGTCATCGGCCCCGCTCACCGTGGCCACGATGTGGCCCTGGCCGTCGTCTGCCACGGCGACGGAGAAGCTGCGCACCGTCGAGTCGTACGTGACGTTGGCCTGGCCGTCGTTGACCTCGCGCACGTGGTAGACGTACGTCTTGCCAGCGTCGGCCGCACCATATGTGAGCTCGTCAAACGTCACGGAGCCGTCCGCGGCGTTCTTGGCGGTCTGCAGCACGTTACCGTCGGCATCCGTGAGCTCGAAGGCAAACTGTCCCTCCGTCAGCGTGGTGCCGGAAAGCACCTTGGTGGCAACGATACGCGCTGAGCCCTCGGCGGGAACGTAGCTGTTGTTGAACCTCACGCTGGCGTCCTTTGCCACGCTGCCCGTGGCGTCAAGCAGCTCCGTCTTGGCGACCAGCTGCCCCTCGCCGTTGTCGGAGACCGTGACGCGCACCGTGTGCTCGGTGCGGTCGAACGTCACGCCGCCGGCGACGCCCTGCTCCTCCACGAGCCTGTAGTTGTGGATGCCGGGCTCCGTGTAGGTGATGGGGTCAAATGCGACCTTGCCATTGGCGTCGTTGGTGGCCTGGGAGACGACCTTGTCCTCGCCGTCCACGGTCTCGACGAGGTCGAACGTGAACTCGCCAGCCTCGAGCTTGCGGCCCGTGAGCTCCTTGGTGACGCTGACGCCACCCTCGTCGGTCACGGAGGACTCGACGGTCTTGACCTTGTACGCGTTGGTGAAGCCGAACTTGAGCGCCCCCTGCTCGATCGGCTGGCCAGCGCCGTCAGCCACCGTGGCCGAGAGCGTGCCGTTGCCGTTGTCCCTGACCGTGACCTTGACGGTCTTCTCGGCGGTGTCGGGTGTGACGCCCGCGACCTCGCCACCCGTCTCGACAACGGTGTAGGTGAACGTCTTGCTGCGGCCAGGGGCGCCGTTTACGTCAGACATCTGGTAGCTGATGGAGCCGAAGTCAACGGAGCCGTTGACGTTCTTCACCACCTTGGTGCCGTTCTTGCTGCCCGCGGGCATGGGCGCGCCGTCCTTGCCCGTGAGCGTGAACTCGAACTTGCCGTCGATGCTCGGGGCGTTGTAGCCCTCCCCCTGCGGGGTCTCATAGGCCTTGGAGCCCGCCATGGGCACCTCGACCGTGGAGCCGGTGCCGTACGCGTTCTTGAAGGTGAGCGAGCTCGTGTCCTTCGGGTAGCCCACAGAGGTAGAGAGCGTGCCGGCGCCGTTGTCCGTCACGGTGACGGTGATGGGGAACTCCGTCGCCACACCCGTCACACCGGCGGGCAGGCCATCCGTGGCCTCGCGCACCACGTACTGGTGCTCGCCCACCTCGTCCTGAGTGTAGGAGATGGCATCGAAGGTGATGTTGCCCTCGGCGTCGTTGGTGCCCCACGAGACGACCTTCTCCCCGCCGTCCACGGTCTCGACGACCTTGAACTTGAACTCTTCGGCCTCGAGCTTGCGTCCCGTGAGCTCCTTGGTGGCCTCGATCCTGGCGGAGCCGCTGCCGCCAAGCTCACCCGTGGCCGTGTAGGAGTTCACAAACGGGATCACCAGGCGAGAAGTGCCCTGCTGCCCAGACGTGCACTCGGCGGACTGCTCCTGCCCGCCGCCCCTGACGGTGGTCTTGGCCGTGATGGTGCCATTGCCGTTGTCAGTCACCTTGATGGTGATGTAGCGGGAGTCGGAGTCATAGCTATAGCCGGCCGGAACCTCGTCAGGCACGACCTCCGTCAGGCGGTAGGAGTAGGTCTTTCCGGCGTCAGCCTGCGTGAACGTGAGGCTGTGACCAGCGAGGACGTCGACCTCGGCAGAGGCCTTGCCGGCCGCCGCAGCCGGCGCCGAAAGCGTCTGGCCCTGGTTGAGGTCTATGCCCAAGCGGTCTGCAGAGGCCTTGTCCTGGGCAACGAGCACAAACGTGAACTGGCCGTCCGTCATGGCCCGCCCGTTCAGGGTCTTGGTGAGCCACACGCCACCCGCGGCGTTGTAATCAAGCTCGGACGTATACGTGTTGGTGAAGATGCCGTTCTCCACCACGACAGAGCTCTTGGAGACGGAGAGCGTGCCGTCCCCGTTGTCCGTCACGTGGATGGTGAGCTTGGCCACGTTACGGTCGAGCTTGATGCCGTTGGCGTCGTCGCCCGTCTCGCTCACGTCATATATGTAGGTTCCGGCGGCGTCGAAGGTGATGCTGCCAAAGCCGAAGCGCACGATGTCGCCATCCTTGGCGGTGGCAGATGCCACCGTGGTCGTCGTGTTGGCGGGCATCGGCGTGTTGGCTGCGCTCGCTGCGTCAGCGGCGATGCTGAACGTGAAGGAGTCGCCGGCCTTCCAGTCGCGCCCGACCAGCCTCTTGCCAAACAGGGCATCCGTGCTCACCGGCACGTTCTGCGTGATGCCGTAGGTGTTGGTGAAGGCCGCGGTGGCGCCATCGGCGCTCACGGTGCCCTCGGCACCCTTGGGCGTGGTGGTGTAGCCGGCCGTGGGAGCCTCGGTCACCTTGTACGACACACCCTCGGGCAGGCCGGAGATGGTCTTGGACTCGCCGCCCTTGAGCTTGAACGTGGCCATGCCGCTCTCGTCAAAGGTGACGGCGGCAGAGCCCGTGCCAAACGTGCCGGAGACGGGCTTGCCGTCGGTGCCCGTGAGGGCAACGGTGAAGTCGAAGCTCTTGTCTGCAGCGTGGCCCTCGACGGTCTTGCTCACGGTGAGCTTGCCGGCAGACGGCACCGTGACGGTCACGACGTTTGTCTTGACCTCGGGGTTGTTGCCCACCTTGACGGACGCCTGGTTGGTGACGGCGTCCTTGGTCGCGGCCGCGGAGTTGACCGTCGCCGCGAAGGTCACGGTGCGGCTCTCGCCGGGGGCGAGCGTGAACTCGGGCCAGGTGATGGTGCGGCTGCCCAGGTCGTAAGTACCGTGATCGCTCACGTCAGTCACCGTGAGGCCAGAGTCGACGGGGTCGGTGATGACGTAGCTCGCCTCGGAGGCCGTCTTGTTGGAGACGGTCACGGAGTACGTGAGGCTGTCGCCAACCTTGACCGGCTGGCCGTTGGCGTCGTTGCCCGCAGCGTCGGCGACGCTCTTCTTGGGGACGTCGTTGACCGTGGTGTTGGTCTTGCTCGTGTGGTTGCCCACCGTGATGGTGGCGCTGTTGCTGAGGGCGTCCGCGCTGACGGCGTCCTCAGTGATGCGGACGGTCACGCGGACGGCGCCCGTGGTAAGCGCGGCCTGCTGGCCGAGGTCCCACCTCACGGTGCCGTCCTCGGGGGTGTAGGCGCCGCCGTCGGTCGCGCTCACGAACTCGGTGCCCGCAGGCAGCGTGTCCTCGATGGAGACGGCCGTGGCAGTTGCGTTGTTGTTGGTCCAGGCAATGCTGTAGGTGTACTCGTCACCGACGGAGAGCAGCTGGCCGTCGATGTTCACGGTCGGGTTGTCCGCCGTCCCGATGGTCTTGGCCGTCACGCCGTTGTTGGTGAAGGTGGCGGTTCCGTCGGGGGCGGCCATGGCGTTGAACGCCTCGCCCTTGTCGCCTTGGACCTGAGTCATGGAGGAACTGGCAGAGAGCGCACCCTTCCCGTTGTCCGTAACGGTGACCGTGACCTTGTACTTTGCACGCGAGAAGATCATGGAGTCAGCGCCGGTGTCCTTCTCGGTGATGTAGTAGGTGTAGGTGCCGGGCGTGGTGTAGGTAACGTTGCCGAAGTTACCGGTCTGGGCGTCCTTGGTGAGCGTCAGCTCAGTATCGGCAGGCAGGGGCGTGTTGTCCTCGGCCGTGAGCTCGAAGGTGAAAGCGTCGTCGTCGGTCCAATCGCGACCGTCAAGGACCTTCTTCACGCGGAAGGCCGCAGCGCCGTCAAGCTCGGTGGACGTCACGCTGTAGGTGTTGGTGAAGATGGCAAGCCCGGGCACGAACCTGGAGATGCTGCCTTCAGACGTGTCGCCGGGCACGGGATCCTCCCAGCCGTCGCTGACGCTGGCGCTGAAGCCCTCCTTGTTGGCATCGACCTCCGTGACGGTGTAGTGGGAGTCGCTGGGCAGCGAGTCGAACCTGAGCAGGTCTCCGCCGCCGAGCTCGAAGTACTCATCGGTCTGGCCGTCCGTCCAGGACGTGAAGTAGCCCTCGGCGTGAGTGCCGTCCGCGGCCTCGATGCTGTAGGGATACTGCCCGGTGAGGGGGCTACCGTCCTGGGCGAAGAGCTCGATCTTGAACTTGAACTTCTTGTTGGGCGCCGTCAGGCCGTCGGCGGCCTCGACAGACTTCATGATGTACAGGGACCCACTGTTGACGTCGACCTCGGTCTTGTTCGTCATGTAGCTGGGGTCATTCTCGCCGATGCGCATGGTGGCCTGGTTGGTGATGGGGTGGTCCGTCCTGAAGGCACTCTCGTTCACCTTGACCTTGAACGAGACGGTGCCCTGAGTGCCAGCCGCGACATCCTTGATCTTCCAGGTAAGGTTCGTGCCGTCCTGAGTGAAGGCGATGCCGTCCTTGCCCTGGTCGTCGGAGCCCACGAAGTCGGTGCCCTCGGGGACCGTGTCGAACACGTAGACATCGGCCGTCTGGTCAGTGGCGTTCATGTAGCTCACCGTGTACGTGAGCTCCTTGCCCAGGCTGGCGAGGTTGCCGTCCAGGTCAAACAGGCCGTCGACCTTCTTCTTGGGCGCGTAGTTGGTGGTGGTGCCGGTGTAGGAGCGGTTCTCGCCCACCTTGACGGTGGCCGTGTTCTCTATGGTGCCCATGGACTCGCCGCCCCTGACGACGGCGTCCTCAGTCACGCGAACGCGGATGGAGATGCTGCCAGAGGCGTTTGCCTCCTGCTGGCCAAGCTCCCAGACGAGGGTGTTGTCGTCGTTCCAGGTGTAGCCGGAGGTGGTGCCGTCCTCGACAAGCGCAAGGCCGGCGGGCAGGGCGTCCACAACCATGACGTCGGCGGCGGTGAGGTTGCCGTTCTCGTCTGCGGCGTTGTTCACCCAGTTGATGGTGTAGACGTACTCGGCACCCACAGAGAGCACCTGGCCATCGATGTCCACGGTCGGCTTGTCTGCCGTGCCAATGGTCTTGACCTTGTCCTGGGTGTTTATGAAGTTGAGCTCGTTTGACGTGGTGGGGTAGCTCACGGTGGATGTGAGGTTGCCCTGGCCGTCATCGTGCACGTTCACGGTGACCACGTAGCTGGGATCGGTCGCGGAGGGACGCACGCCATCAGGCAGGCTGCTCACGTCCTCGGAGACCCTCACCCTGAGGGCGTAGTCATAGGTGCCGTCGGCGTTTGTCGTCTTTGTGGCAAGCCCCTTCTCGACCAGGCCGACGAGGCTCACCACGTCCTCAGAGGACCCTCCGGTGGTGGTCAGCTTGATCGAGCCGAAGTCAATCTCTGTCTTCTTGCCAGGTTTGGCAGAGACCTCGGCCGTCTTCATCGCGGTGGCCTTTGAGCCGTCGCCGTTGATGGCATAGGCCGTGAAGTGGTAGGTGCCCTCGGTGGCGGCGCTGCCGGTCAGGGTCTTGTACGCCTGGATGGAGGCGGAACCCTCCCCGCCCAGCTCGCCGGTGGCGTTGTAGCTGTTGGCGAACGTGACCTCAGCGGTCACCGACGTGGTAGTGGTACCGGTGACTTCCTGCTTTGTCACGCTGCCGTCGGCGGCATGCTTCTCGATGGTGGTCACCGTGTGGATAGTGGCACCATGATCGCCCGCCTCGGGCTTGATGGTCACCAGATAGTAGGAGCCGTCATAGGCGTAGCCCGGCTTGCCGTCGTTCTTCTCGCTGACCTTGAACTCGAAGCTCTTGCCAAGGTCCTCAGTGGAGAAGGTCAGACCGTCGAGCGGGGTGACCGTGGCCGTGCCGTCGGCGTCGGGAGCGCCGTTTGCGACCTCGAGGGAGTCTTTGCCCAGCTTGGCTTTGGCGTCGTCGTTTGTTGCCTCGACGGTGAAGGTGAAGTCGCCGGCGCGCAGGTCACGGCCGGAGAGGGTCTTGACGATGTCCAGGCCGCCTGTGGCCCCGTAGGAGGTGGAGGTGCTGTAGGAGTTGGTGAAGACGTTGGTGTTGCCGGAGGTGTCCGTGTGGGTGGCGACGAGCTTGCCGCCCTGGTCGGTCACGGTGACGTTAACGCTGTGGACGTGAGTGTCGTAGCGCCACTCGCCGTCTGCGCCAGCCTCACCGACCTCGCGCAGCTTGAAGTGGTACGTGCCCACCTTGTTGAACGTCATCTGGGAGAAGCTGACGGTCTGGGTGGTACCGTTCTTGATCTCGCCCGAGGTGGAGGCGGTGATGGTGTATTCGTTGTCCTTCGTGAGGCCGGAACCGGTAATGGTGCCATCGTCAATGGCGGCCTGCGTGGGCCCGTCCTCGCAGGAGAGCTCGAACGCGAACGTCTCCTCGGCGTCCTTGCCCGTGACGAGCTTCACGGCCGTGGGCGTGAACTTTGCCTCGTCACCGACGGTGACCGTGTACGTGTTGGTGATGGGTACGTCGGGCTTGTCACCCCGGCCGGAATCGTAGGTCCCCAACTGCTCGGTGGTGCCGTCGGCGTTGGTCTTGGAGACCGTTGTGGTGGCGGTCATGGTGCCGTCGCCGTTGTCAGCCACGAAGATGGCCACGGTGTAGGTGGCCCCGTCGTAGGTGTAGCCGGCGGCCGTGCCCGCGACCTCCTTGATGGCGTAGGTGTAGGTCTTGCCGGCGTCTGCCTGCGTGAACGTCAGGCCGCGCGGCAGCAGGTCGATTGTCTTGGTTCCATAGCCCATATCACCCGTGAAGAAGGACTCGCCCTCCGCCACGATGCCGAGCTTGTCCGCGGCCTGCTGGGCGGTGGTGCTGCCCTCGCCCTCGGTACTCTGCGGCACGAGGTCGAACTCGAAGTTCTGGCTGGGGGCACCCGTGCCACCGGCAGACCCGAGCGTCTTGGTGAGCGTGAGGCCACCGGCAGCCTTGTAGTCCAGGCTGGAGGTGTACTCGTTCACGAAGGCGACCGTCGGGGTGGCCGCGGCGTCGGCCGGCTTGGCGGAGTCGTACTGGACGGCATAGAGGCCCGAGTCAGTCTTGGCGGCCTCGATGAGCTCGCCGATCTTCTCGCCGGTAAAGACGCTGGCGTCGCCGCCCGCATCGTCCAGCACCTTGATGGCCTTCTGACCCTTCAGCACGGTCACCAGGTAGTTGAGCTTGCTCAGGTCAGCGCTGCTGGAATCGTTGAGGTACGCCTCAACGAGCACGACGGCGTCGCCGCTGTTGAGCGTGTCGTACCTGTAGCCATTGCCGTCCCCGTCGTTCACCTCATGGATGCGATAGGCATAGACGCGGCCCAGATCCTGCTCGGTGAGGGTGCGTGAGAGTATCTTGCCGCCGTTCACCGTGACGTGAGCCGTCTGCTTCTCGTCGGCAGCGGGGTTTGTCACCAGGGACTCCGCCTGCTCGACGGACGTCTGGTTGCCGTTGTACGCAAGGCCGCTGACCTGGAACTTGTAGTCGCCCTCGCCAAGCGCCCTGCCCTTCATGGTCTTGGTGAGGTCAACGCCCGCAAAGGTGGTCTCGGCGTGGTAGGTGTTGGTGAACGCCACGCCGTCCCCGTAGGAGCGGTCGCTCTCGGTCGTTGCGGAGGAGTTGTCGTAGGTGACACTGACGACGGAGAGCTTGCCAGTGTGGTTGCCCTCGGCGTCAAGGTCGCTCACCACGTAGGTGACCTTGGAGGCGTGCTGGTCGTAGCTCAGGCCCGCGCTCTCGCTGGAGGCAAACTTCTCGCTCACGGCAAACGTGTAGGTGCCGGGCCTCTTGAACGTGATGCCCGTCTGGCCGAAGTCGATCTGCCTGGTCGCGCCATCACCCTTCACGCCCTTGACCTGGCCCTCAATGGAGCCGGGGAGGACGACGGAGCCGCTCCGCACGGCCTCGGCGGTTGCCTGGTCGGCCGCGGAGTACGCAAACGAGAACGTGTCGCCGTTGCCGCTCTTCCAGTCGCGCCCCGAGAGGGTCTTGATGCCCGCAATGGGGGCAGCCGTCGCGGGCTCGGCGTCGTAGCTGTTGGAGAAGGTGGGTACGGTGCCGCGGCCGAGCGCCACGACGGAGCCGTCGGGAAGCACCTTGTTGTACAGGTACTCCACGCCGATGCCGTTTCCGTTCCAGTGGTTGCGCACGACGACGTAGTACTCGGTGCCGTCATAGGTGTAGCCGGGCTGGCCGGCGTCCACTTCGGCGAGGCGGTAAACATAGGTCTTGCCCGCGTCCTTTGCCGCCGTGAGGCTGATGCTGGGGAACTTCACGTTGCCAGAGGCGTCGTTTGTGGTGGTGAAGACGCCGTCCGTCGTGCCCTCGGGCATGGCCGGGCTGATGGTCTTGTCGACAGTCTTGGGGTCAAAGGCGGCAGAGTCGCTGCTGTAGCCTCCGACGGCCTCGAGGCTGAAGCCGAACATGCCCTCCGTCAGGGGGTTGGCGCCCGAGTTGTCCGTATAGGACTTGTTGGCCACGAAGGACACTGAGGACTCGTAGTCGTTGTAGGTGTTGGTGAAGGTGGCGGTCTTATCGGCAACGGGAGCGTCGGTGGCGGGCACGCTTGCGCCCGCGTCATCGGTCTTCCTGGCCATGGAGACACCCGTGACCTTGAGCGTGCCGTCGTGCTGGTCCTCGACGGTCACTTTGACCTCATAGCTCGCAGCCGAGAAGGACATGCCGTCCTGCTGGTCGGCGAGCTCGTAGATGGAGTAGGCATAGGTGCCCGGAGCGGTGTAGGTGATGCCGCCGAACGAGACGTTGGCATCCTTGCTCTGGGCGTCGACGGTCATGTCGACGTAGGTGGCACCAGCCTCGTCCGTCTGTGCGCCCTCGGGCATGGGGGCGCCGTCTGCCGCCTTGAGGCGCAGCGTGAAGGAGTCGCCGTCGGCCCAGTCGCGGCCGGAGAGGACCTTCTTGGCCCAGAAGGCCTCGCTCGCAGGCAACGTGGTGGACGTGACGCTGTAGTGGTTGACGAAGACGAGCTTGTTGGCCTCAGGCGTCTGGTCACCCGAGGCGGCGGCAAGGTGCCCCTCGATGGAGTTGCCCTCACCCGCCAGCTCCTGGCCGCCCTGGATACGAAGGACCAGGGAGAAGCCGTTGGAGAGCGCGGACTTCTGCCCGGACTGGGTAAGGAAGGTGCCCAGGGTGGCAAGGAGGTCCCCCTCGGAGGCCTGGGCCTGGGTGGTGACCTCCTCCACCTTGTAGTAGTCACCGGCCGAGAGGCCAAAGACGTGGATGGTCTGGCCCGCGGTGATGCTGTGCACGTCGCCATTCTTGAGCTTGAACGTGGTGCCAGCAACGCTGCCGTCGGCGTTGAAGACGCAGGCGTCGTAGCCGGCGTCGCTCTCGGGCAGCTTGAAGCGGAAGGAGAACGCAGCGTCCGGGGCAGTAAGGCCGTCATCTGCCGTGACCTGCTTGGTGACCTCCAGGCTCGCCACGCGCACATCGGTGTACTCGACGCCAGACGCCTGGGTAAAGAGCTGGTTGATCTGCAGATTGCCAAGGTCATCGCCGTTGGTGGTCTTGGAGCCGTTCTGGATGAGCCTCATGCGGTTGATGCCCGTGTCCGCGTAGATGATGGGCAGGCTGCCGGAGTCGTCGTCGGTGACGTACTTCAGGACGGGCTTGCCGTCCACGAGCGTGCCGCCGCACTTCATGTCCATCCAGCCATCGGTCATCGTCGTGTTGGACGTGATGCCCTCGGAGGAGGAGACGTCGCGGCTCCACGCAAGGCTGCCGTCGCCGTCCACGGTGGCGGACTGGAGCGTGCCCTTGACGTAGACGAGCGTATCGTCCAGGCCCGTCGTGCGGCCGAACTGTGAAAGCAGGCTCAGCAGGGAGCCCGGGCCGGACATGCTGCGCACGCCGTCATCCGCCTTGCCCGCATCCACGTAGACGCCGGAGTCGTCCACATAGACCTTCGTGATGGTCTCGTTTCTGGTATAGCCGTCGGGAGCCTTGGACTCGCGCAGGTAGTAGACGCCCCTCACCAGCGGCTTGTGCTGGTCGGAGCCCTGCGGGAAGGCCACGCCGCCCTTGAGGCCGTAGTAGATGGTCTCCTCTTTGGTGGTGGCGGTGTCGTAGGGCTGGGCCTCCTCGTTGATGGTGTAGGAGCCATCCTCCCCCACCGTGACGTCCTTGGCCTCGTACAGCTCGAACTGCGCGCCGGCCACAGGCACGCCGGCGTCATCGACCTTCTGCACCCACAGGCGGTTCTGCACGTTGGTCAGATTGAGGCGAGAAGAGAACTTGCGGCTGAAGTTGGAGCTTTCGACGCGGGCCGTGTTGTCCACCGTGGCGTCGCCGAGCGAGCTTGCCGTGGTGTGGTAGACGGCCACGGTGTACTGGGCCTTGCCGGCCGCGGCGTCCCCCTGCGTCATCATGAACGCGTACTTGGAGATGTCACCCGGCAGGTAGCTGAGCGTCGCCTCGTAGAAGCCTGTCGAGCTGGGCGTGAAGACCGTGGAGTAGCCGTTCTTCTCGGCGTCGTGGGCCGCCTCGACGGCACCGGCCACCGAGTGGTCTTCGCAGAGGGAGTAGCCGTAGAGGCCGTTGCCCTTGACGGCAAACCAGTTGGAGTTCTCTTTGACGTCCTCGGCGGAGCCCACGGTACCTTTGCGAAGAACCACGGCAAACGTCAGGCCGCTGTCCAGCGACTTGTTGTTGAGATCGGTAATCTTCGACAGGTCGTACTTGGCCGTGATGGTCTCCGATGCGGTCGCGTAGCCGCCGTTGATCCACTGGCGGCTGACGGTGATGCTGCTGCCGCTGGCGTCCTTGATGGGGGTGCCCTCGGAGTCCGTTCCCTGGTTAGGCGAGACAAGCGCGCCGCCCGTGACGGCTGCGTCCGTGTCCTTGGTCTTCACGTAGTCCAAGTGGAGTTCCTTGTCTCCCGCCGTGAGGCTCGCGCGGTAGCCCGTCGGCGGCGTGACCTCCCTCAGGACGTAGTGCTCGCGGTGGTTGATGGTGTACTCGTCGTCAAACGAGATGGGCGAGCCATCGGACTTGATGAGCTGCATCGTACCCGTATCGCTCGTGGTACCCGTGGCCAGAAGGTCGTTCTCGGTGTAGCTGTAGTTCTCGTTTGCGCTGAAGAGCTTGAACTGCGCGCCCGCGACGGGATTGCCGTTCTGGTCGGCCTTCTTGACCTCGGAGACGGGCTGCTCGGAGAGGTTGAACTTGAGCTTCATGTTGGAGGCGTAGGCGCCGCGCTCGAGGTAGAAGAACTTGAGGGTGTGGCGCGTGCTCGCCTTATAGGTGTCTGCGTCCCAGCTGGTGGCGTTCTCCCTACCCGCGGCACGGTAGAGAGACTTCAGGCTGCCCACGCTGGAGCCGTTGACCTGGACGTCACCGGTGTGGAAGTTGATGTTCAGGGTCGCGCGGTCATGGATGCCGCCCAGATCTCCCACCAGGACGCCGTCGATGTAGACCCAGACGTCATCGTCGCCGGCAAACTCGTACGTCATGTCCTGAGACTGGCCATCGTAGACCACGCGACCGTCCCCGGGCTGGGTGAACTGGGTCTCCATGGTGAGGCCGAAGTGGTGGTTCAGCGTGCTATCGGCGTCGCAGGCCACCGACTTTTGGGAGAGCTGGCCCAACGCGTTGACGCTGAAGACGTCACCCGCCGAGTTGAAGGGGAAGAATTGGCCGTTGACGTCTCCGCCAGCCCCGCCCTTCTTGACGCCCCAAGTGTTGTAGACGTCAAAGGAGTTGGTCTGTTTGTCGTAGGAGGCAAAGTTCTGGGTGCTGTCGTAGCAGAAGTAGCCGTCCTGGGAGCGCAGGAGGCCCATGACGTTATAGTAGGAGGCCTTGCCGGTCTGGGAGCTGGTGTCAAACAGGTAGGCAAGGGACTCGGAGCCGGAGCCGATCTGCGGGTAGCCGTTGGCAAGGGTCTTTGAGACAAAGTTCCTGGGGGCGACGGACCCCGTCCACTTGTTGATGCTGGTGCTGTCAGTGATGTTTGACCCACCGCCGTTGAACTTCAGGCTATGCCCGGCGTTGATGCCCGTGTCGTCATTGGCGCCGTACCGGTCGGTGTTGGCGGAGTTGTCGTTGGTCGCACCCGCCACCCAGTAGTCAAACAGGTTGATGGTGGTGCCCGTGGGAGAGACCGTGTCTCCCACCAGGTACTTTGTGTAGTCGGTCGCTGCCTGGGCAGGCGTCACGCAGACCAGGAGGGCAGCCACAAGCGCCACGAGTGCGCCCAAGATGCCCAAGGCTGCGCGAGAAACCCCTCCCCTCGCAGGCTGTCTCCGTGAAGGGGGATAAGATGCGACCACAGCCGAGCTCATGACGACTCCCAGTCTGCCATCAACCCAGCAAATCGCTCCGGCTTGCCCAGCGGGTAGATGGCACTCCGACGATACAAACAGAGCAAACTGTACCCCCTCCCCTCTTTTGCTCGCAAGTAAGCCAACAGGCGTCTGACGTGCGGATATGTTGCACAACAAATTGCAACTTAGTTCTGCTTTAGACAGAGGGGGGGGGGTATTTGATTTTATAGTTGATATGTAAGAGCGGGAAGGGAGCCAATAATCCCCAGCTAGCGGCAGTTTTTTGCTCACATCAAACTATCATTCAGATAGCTTGTCTTGCCGCAGCCTGCGCCCTGTTTTGGCCTACCCTCTGCACAGGCGATGTCAGTCTGTTCACAAAACCTACACAGATGCAGATAAGGGCATGCACAGCCTTGCCGTCACTCCTCTTGTGTAGCCCAAGATGCCAGACAGAAGGCGCCCGCCGGCACGAGGCCGACGGGCGCAGCGTTGCTATGGGACGCTCTTCTCCCCTGGTGGGATCGGGGCTACACTGCCTGGGCGAGCTTCTCCGCGCGCTCGGCGGCGGCCAGGGCGTCGATGACGTCGGCGAGGTTGGAGCCCAGAAGTACACCGTTGTAGGTGCTGTTGAAGCCGATGCGGTGGTCGGTCACACGGTCCTGCGGCTGGTTGTACGTGCGGATCTTCTCGGAGCGATTGCCGTGGCCGATCTGGGAGAGGCGCTCGGCACCCTGCTCGGCCTGCTGCTTCTCGAGCTCCATCTCGTACAGGCGGGCACGCAGCATCTGCATGCAGACCTCGCGGTTCTGGATCTGGGAGCGCTGGTCCTGGGACTGCACCACGGTGTTGGTGGGCAGGTGCGTGATGCGCACGGCGGAGTAGGTGGTGTTGACGCACTGACCGCCGGGGCCGGAGGCGCAGTAGGTGTCAATGCGCAGGTCGGACTGCTCGATGTGGATGTCGATCTCATCTGCCTCGGGCAGCACGGCCACGGTTGCCGTGGAGGTCTGGATGCGGCCCTGGGCCTCGGTCTTGGGGATGCGCTGGACGCGGTGGACTCCGGACTCGTACTTCATGACGGAGTAGACACGCTCGCCGGTGACCTTGAACTCGATGGTCTTGAAGCCGCCCGCATCGGACGGGGAGCTGGAGAGCACCTCGATCTTCCAGCCCTTGGAGGCCGCGAAGCGCTCGTACATCTTGTACAGGTCTCCCGCGAAGATGCCCGCCTCGTCGCCGCCGACGCCGGCACGAATCTCGACGATGGTGTCCTTCTCGTCGTTGGGGTCTGCCGGGATGAGAAGGAACTTGATGTCCTCCTCCAGGGCGGGGAGCTTCTCCTCGTTGGCGGAGATGTCCTCCTGGAGCATTGCCTTCTCGTCCGCGTCAGCGGCCTCGTGCAGCATCTCCTTGGCGGCCTCGATGTCATCGAGGGCCTGCAGGTACTCGCGGGCCTTGGTCACGAGCTCGCCCTGGCTGGCGTGCTCCTTGGCAAGGCGGGCGTACTCCTTGGGGTTTGAAACGACGGCCGGGTCCATGAGCTTCTGCTCAAGCTCCTGGTAGGCCGCGATGATCTTCTCTAGCCTCTCGCGCATGGTGACTCCTGTGCTCATAGTGTCATACGGGTTCCATGATACCCGCCCAAAGCCCCCGGGCTATGCCAAACTATTGGCATCAGTCCATATCTTGCGAGGAACCACATGGATAAGAGCCACGAGGAAGACGAGAAGACCCTGGAGCGGCCGCTGCCCGCAGAGCCGCCGACCGAGGAGCTTGGCCGCGCACAGGGCCAGGCCACGCGCGACGACGCCGACGCCCACGTGCGGCCGCACCTGAGCGACGTGACGGGCATCACGGGCAGCTACCTGCGCGCAAGCTTTGCCGATCTTCTCGCCGCGTGCAAGCGCCACAAGGGGGGATGCCTGGCCTTTGGGGCCATCCTCGTGGCCTGCGTCTTCATACTGGCCTCCGCCGCCCTCCACGCCAGAAACGTCCCCGGGGCGGACTTTGTGGAGAAGGACGCGTGGGCCCGCCTGAGCGCGCCCGAGTACGCCCCGGGCGTCTTTGGGAGCCAGGACAACCTATATATGAGCGAGGTCAAGGTTGACAGCCAGCGCCGGGTGGTACGGACCAACGACAGCTCGCAGGCCCAGTTTGGCGCCTCCGGCTACGCCGAGGCGCACGTGACCGCCAAGTTTGGCAACGGCTCCGTGGTGGCGACCAAGACGGCCATCCTCTCCTACGCGAAGGTAGGTTCCACCTGGCAGGGCATTGGCGGGGAGGCGGACGCCAGCGTCTCCTACGAGGCGGTGGCGGGGGTGCCGAGGACGCAGGTCCTGGCCAACCTGGACGACCTTCTGGCCGAGGGCGAGCGCTCACTCAAGGCGGCGGCAAAGACCGCGGGTGGCTCCACGGGCGGCACCGAGCTCACGCTGGCGCAGATCTTTGACGGGGCCAAGGTGAGCGTGGAGTCCGAGGACTTTGACGGGGAGGCCCAGACCGAGACGGTGTCTCTGACCTGCGTGAAGGCAAGCAGCTTTGAGTCCTACACCTGCAGGCTCACCACGCACTTTGCCTTCAGGCCGGTCAACGGCGTCTGGGAGGTGGAGTCCGTCGAGGTCAACGACGACGCCAAGACGCGCACCTTCCAGCCCCTGGTGGGCACCTGGGAGGGCACCTTCCAGAGCCAGGAGACCGATGGCGCCAAGTGCCTGGGCGCCGGGGCGAGCCCGCTCTCCGTCACCTTCGAGGCGGCCGAGACGGCCGACGGGGACGTGGGTGCGCGTCTGACCGGCAGCATCTCCGCCCTGGCGCACTTCCACGAGCACCCCTCCGCCGACAGCGCCGCGTGCGACGGCGACGAGGCCCTTGCCGACGTCAGGCTCGTGGCCAACTACTACGGGGGCCACAACGACGACGTAGACTCCGACCTCGCCTTTGTGGCGGCCCTTCCCGAGGAGGTGGGCGGTACCGTCACCGTGACGTTTGGCTTTGGCGCCGGCGGCGACCCCACGCAGGCCGTGGCCCGCGTCCAGACCACCTACCCGCACAAGGGGACGTTCCTCTTCATCCCCTACGACCAGACCATCACCTACACGGACGTCTACCTTCTCCGCAAGGTCAGCTAGCCCGCAAATTGGGGACGTGTTCCTTTTTGCGCAAAGTTGGGACAGGTTCGCCCGACTGCGCCGACGCAATGGTGCGACGAGGCGAACCTGTCCCCTTTTTGCGCAAATTTGAACACGTCCCCAATTTGAGGGAGAAAAAAGGAGCCCCGCACCGGGATGGGTGCGGGGCTCCTTTGCGTTGCGCTTGGTTGCGTTGGGACGCGCGCTACTCGGCGGCGTTCTCCTCGGCGGCAGGGGCCTCCTCGGCGGGAGCCTCAGCCTCGGCAGCGGCGGCAGCCTTGGCAGCCTCGGCCTCAGCCTTGGCGGCGTACTCGGCGGCACGCTTGGCCTTGGCGGCAGCCTTGGCCTCAGCGGCGGCCTTGCGGGCGGCCTCGGCCTCAGCGGCCTTGGCGGCCTTGGCGGCCTTGGCCTCCTCGGCCTTCTTGAGCTGGGCGGCAGCGGCGCCACCGAACTTGTCGGCAAAGCGCTGGACGCGGCCGCCGGTGTCGACGAGCTTCTGCTGGCCGGTGTAGAACGGGTGGCACTTGTCGCACAGGTCCAGGGTCATCTCGCTCTTGGTGGAGCGGGTAACCCAGGTGTTGCCGCAGGTGCAGCGGACGGTGCACTCCACGTAGTTAGGGTGGATACCTTGCTTCATTGCAGGACTCCTCTTCTCGTGCCCTGGTTCCGACCAGAGCGGGGTTTGTGTCCTGGTTCCGACCAGGACGGTCAAGCTGTCTGAGTATATCAGAAAGCATGTGGTCCGAGTGTGGAGAAACGCACGTGTCTCGTCTGAAAATACCAGGGCGGGCGGGTGCGGCCTTGCAGCATACTGGTCACATCGCCAGCAACCTACGGAGGGTCACCATGTTCCTTGCCATCGACGTCGGCAACACGCAGTCCACGCTCGGCCTCTTTGACGACGAGGGGCAGCTGGCCAAGGGCTGGCGCATGACGAGCAACGCCAGCGACACCTCCGACATGCTGCACGCGCGCCTGTTCTCGTACTTCCTCAAGGACGGCTACGAGCTGGCAGACGTCTCTGCCGCGGCGGTGGCCAGCGTGGTGCCCGCGCTGACGCGCGCCTGGTGGCGCTGCCTGGGAGACCTGCTGGGCAGAAGCCCGCTGCTGGTCAACGCGACGCACGACTACGGCATGCCCATCGACATGCCCAACCCCCGTACCGTGGGCGCGGACCGCATCGCCAACGCCATAGCCGCCAGAAACGCCTACGGCTCGCCCGTCATCGTGGTGGACTTTGGCACGGCCACCAACATCGACGTGGTGGACGACCGCGGCGCCTACCGCGGCGGAGCCATCTCGCCCGGCCTGATGCTCTCTGCAAACGCGCTGTTCAGCAAGGCCGCAAAGCTGGCAAGCATCCCCGTGGAGGCACCCGAGCACGCGCTGGGGGACACCACGGAGACCGCCATGCAGTCCGGCCTGGTGATTGGCGCCGCGGCCCAAGCCGAGGGCCTCGTCTCACGCATGAAGGCGGAGCTGGGCATCGAGCAGGCAAAGGTCATTGGCACCGGCGGCCTGGCCCGCACCGTCAGCCGCGCGACGGACCTCTTTGACGCCGTGGACCCCACGCTGACCCTGCGCGGCATCCGTGAGATCTGGCTCCAGCAGCACGGCGGCGCATAGGGCGCCCTCCCCTACTCGGCGGCAGCACGAATGCTCGCGTGCTCCGGGGCAATGTCCAGATCTCGGCCGAACTCGTTTCTGATGGTGGCGCGACCCCAGACGTCCATGCCCACCAGGGTGCCCCTCATGGCCACCTTGCCGTTGGGATAGACCACCTCGGCCGGCTTGCCCATGAGCGGCATGCGGTCAAAGAGCTCGTTGAGGATGGGACCGAGGGGCGTTGCCGCGCGTCCGGCCTGGGAGATGCCCTCCGCCCACTGGTCAACGCGGGCAAGCACGCCCTCGGCCACGGCGCCCGCCAGGGCGTCGGCCGTCTGCGGCGTCACGCCGGCAAGGGCCACGTGGCAGACGACGAACATGCCCTCGCCGTAGCCAGCCGTGGTGCGGACCGTCGCCATGACGCCATCGGGACCGCAGACGTCGTGCGGCCAGGCAATGCCGACCCCGGTGGCACCCAGGCCAGCCAGGGCGTCCGCCACGCCAAGCGCCGCCGCATAGGGCGCGCCCGTCAGGAAGGCCATGCCCACCGCGGGCCGCACGACCAGCTCCACCAGCAGCGTGTCTGCGTCAAGCTGGACGTTCCTCTGGCCGGCAGGGGCCCCGTCGCGGGCCTGCTCAACGATGTCGATAAAATCAGACATGCAAGTAACTCCTCTTACTCCCAGACAATGGGGCCGAGGTCGGACGTGACGGCGCCGACGCGCTGCTCGCGCGGAAGGACGGTGACGCCCCCATGGGTGAGGAAGCGCGTCGGGTCGTGCATGAGGTCCTCCATGGGCACGATGACGTAGTCGCGCTCGCCCAGGCGGGGGTGCGGCAGCGTCAGCTTGGCGCCCTGGTGGGACTCCCCCTCGACCCACATGAGGTCGCAGTCGATGGTGCGGGCGGCCGTGCCGGGCTTCTTGGGGTCGCGCGTCTTGGCATCGGCGCGACGACGGCCCAGGCTCTTCTCCACCTCAAGCAGCTTGTCGATGAGGACCAGCGGGTGGAGCTCCGTGCGGATCTCCACCACGCAGTTGGCCACGGAGGTGGCGATGCCGTAGGCGGGCTCCGTGTCGTAGGCGTGGCTGACGGCAGCGACGCAGGTGAGGGGAATCTCGTCGATGAGCTGCGCAGCCCGGGCGAGGTTGCCCAGGCGGTCGCCCACGTTGGAGCCCAGGCTCACAAAACCCTGGCGGGAGTCCTTGTGGCTCACCGCCCAGTAGGCGTTGATGGCCTGGGCAGCGCCCGCCACGTCGTGCACGCGCAGGATGCGGGCCCCGTTTGCCACGGCGGAGACGCAGATGCCCTGGGTGGCGGCATCACGCGCGGCCGCGTCTTCGACGCCGGAGACCGCGCCCACAAACCTCTTGCGGCTCACGGCCGTGAGCACGGGATAGCCCATGGAGACCATTGAGCGGGTGGCGCGCTGGATGACCACGTCCTCGTCGGCAAACTTATCGAAGCCGGGGCCAGGGTCAATGCAGATGCGCTCACGCTGGACGCCCGCCCGCATGAGGGTACGGGCCTGGTCGCCCAAAAAGCCCATGACCTGGCGCATGATGGGCGCCTCGTCCGGCAGGGTGAAGCGATGCGAGCTCACGGTTGGACGGGGCTGCTCCGGGCGCGCGGGGCGGCTCTCGTCCAGCACCACCTGGCGGCGAGGGGCGTGCGTGCCCAGGCCGCCCTGGTCCCAGTGCATGACCACGAGGCCGCAGTCGCACTCGGCGGCAACCTGCACCATGGCGGGGTCGGTGAAGCCGGTCACGTCGTTGATGATGGAGGCGCCCAGGCGGGCGCAGAGCTGCGCAACCTCGGCGTGGCGCGTGTCGACGGAGACCACGGCGCCCTCGGCCACAAGCCCCCTCACCACGGGGATGATGCGCTCGGCCTCCTCCTTGGGCGAGACGGGCCGGTGGCCCGGACGCGTGGACTCGCCGCCGACGTCGATGATGTCGGCGCCCTCGTCCAGCATCTGGAGGCCCCGTTGGATGGCCGCCTCCGGGTCGAGGTTCTTGCCGCCGTCAGAGAACGAGTCAGGCGTGACGTTGAGGATTCCCATGATGCGCGGGCGGGCCAGGCCGATCTCGTGCCTGCCGCAGCGCCAGGTGCCGTAGTTCTCTCTGAGCATGGTCAAACCTTTCCGGGCCGGATGATTCAAGCTTCCATTGTACCCGGCGAGGGCGGGCGCCCCGCAAACGTCAGACAGACGCTAGAAGTCGGCCCTGGGCCGCCTAGAAGTCAAACGCCTTGGCAATGTCGCAGGCGCACACGAGGTCAGCGCTGGCGTCCTGGGGCGTGGGCTGTCTGTTGACAATGACCAGCCTGGAGCCATTGAAGTAGTTGACCAGACCGGCCGCGGGGTACACCACCAGGGACGTGCCGCCAATGACCAGCAGGTCGGCCTTGGAGATTGCCTCTACGGAGGCCACCAGCACGCGCTCGTCCAGGCTCTCCCCGTACAGGACCACATCCGGCTTGATGGCGCCGCCGCACTCCGGGCAGCGCGGCGCGCCCTCCGTACCCATGACCCACTCGGCGGAGTAGACGCGGCCGCAGCGCTGGCAGACGTTGCGGTGCACCGAGCCGTGGAGCTCCAGCACGTTCTTGGAGCCGGCGGCCTGGTGGAGCCCGTCGATGTTCTGCGTCACCACGGCCGAGAGCTTGCCGGCACGCTCCAGCTCGGCCAGCTTGAGGTGGGCCTGGTTGGGCTTTGCGCCAAGGGCAATCATGCGCGTGCGGTAGAAGTCGTAGAACTCGGCGGTATGCGTGACGTAGAAGTCGTGGGAGAGCATCTCCTCGGGCGGGTACTTGAAGTGCTGATGGTACAGACCGTCCTCGCTGCGGAAGTCCGGGATACCCGAGGCCGTGGAGACCCCCGCCCCGCCGAAGAAGACCATCGACGTTGCCTGGTCCACCGCCGCGGAAAGCTCGGCCGCGGCCTGCGCGGCGTCCGAAATCACCTTTGCCATGCGCTTCTCCCCTCTTAGGCTGCTGCCGGAAGTATAGGCCGCGCGGGGCGAGGCGGCAGACAGGGCATTTGAATCGGCGTCAGAAAAAGGGGTAATAACTCTTGCGTTGAACCGCGCCCCCCTGGGCGCCCAAGCACGGGAGACCACATGAGTGACCTCACGCCCAACGTCCGCGACTGTGCCCTCGCCTTTGAGGGCGGCGGATACAGAGAGACCTTCTCGGCCGGAATCGCCACCGTCCTCATGGACGTGGGCATTCGCTTTGGCTACGTCTGCGGCATCTCCGCAGGGTCCTCAAACACCGTGGACTACGTGTCTGACGACAAGTTTCGCGTGCGTGAGGCCTTCATGATGCCCGAGGCCGCCCGCGAGGCCACGGGTCTGCGCTCCCTTGCGCGCGGGCACGGCTACTTTGACGCGGACGCGCTCTACGAGGACGCCGTCACCCTGGGCACGCTGCCGTTTGACTTCGAGACCTTCATGGCAAACCCCGCCGACGTGCGTATCCAGACCTTCCAGCGAGACACCGGCTGCACGCTGCGGTTTGGCAAGGAGGGCATGACGGACCCCGTTCGCCTCATGGACATCGTGCGCGCCAGCTCCACGCTGCCGGGCGCCATGCGCCCGCGCCCCGTTGACGGACACGTGTTGTACGACGGGGGCCTGGGCGAGGGCGCGGGCCTTCCCGTCTGCATGGCCGAGAAGGACGGCTACAAGAGGACCTTCTTTGTGGCCACGCGCCCGCGCGGCTACCGCAAGCAGGCCCCAACCGCCACCGAGCAGCGCGCCTACGAGCGCATGGCCGGGGACTACCCCTACCTGCTGAACGCGCTTCTGACCAGGTGGGAGCGATACAACGAGGAGCTGGAGCGCATCGAGCGGCTGGCGGACGAGGGCAGCGTCTACGTGGTGTGGCCCGAGCAGATGATGGTCTCTTCCGGCACCACCAACGCGACGTTGCTCAACGCCCAGTTTGAGGCCGGGCGCGCGCAGGGCATCCACGAGCTTCCGAGGTGGCGCGAGTTCCTGTTTGGCTCCGCCGACGGCGGACCGCAGCCCCCCGACGGCTGGGACGGCTACATCACCATAGGGTAGGGTCCGGCAGGAGCGTCCGTGCCCGGCGAGAAGAACGCACCTCTCGCCGGGCGCGCTACACTGGGGGCCATTGCCCCGTTGGACCCACGCGTGTGAGGAGCCCCATGTCTACCGCCCGTGAGCTGCGACTTGTTTCTTGGAACGTCAACGGACTGCGCGCCGTGATGAAGAAGGACCCCGGCTTCGAGCAGATCTTTGGCCAGCTGGATGCCGATGTCTTTGCCCTGCAGGAGACCAAGCTCCAGGAGGGCCAGCTGGAGCTCGACCTGCCGGGTTATTATCAAACGTGGAACTACGCAGAGCGCAAGGGCTACTCCGGGACGGCGGTCTTCTCTCGCCAGGAGCCGCTGCGGGTGGTACGGCAGATAAGCTGCCCGGTGGCTGATGACGAGGGGCGCGTCTGCGCGCTGGAGTTTGACCGGTACTGGTTTGTGAACGTCTACACTCCCAACGCCAAGAACGGCCTGGCCCGCATTGACGAGCGCCTTGAGTGGGACGCGCGCTACCGGGAGTTCCTCTGCGAGCTGGCGGAGCAGAAGCCGGTTGTGACCTGCGGAGACTTCAACGTGGCCCACGAGGAGATAGACCTCAAGAACCCCGGTCCCAACCGCGGGAACGCCGGATTCTCTGACGAGGAGCGCGCGAGCTTCTCGGCGCTTCTTGACGCCGGGTTCACCGACACGTTCCGCGCGCGCCACCCGGACCTGGCTGGCGCCTACAGTTGGTGGAGCTACCGCTTTCACGCGCGCGAGAAGAACGCGGGCTGGCGCATTGACTACTTCCTGGTGAGCGATGGCATCGCGGACCGCGTGACCGGCGCGAGCATCCTGCCGGAGGTCTTTGGCAGCGACCACTGCCCCGTGGAGCTGACCATAGAGCTGTAGGGCGCGGGCGTCCGACGACGCGCCCCGGCGGCGGCCCTAGAGCGTAAAGTCCGGCAGCGCGGCACGGGCCGCCGCCAGGAAGGCCTCCTTGCTGCGGCAGGCCACGAGCTCCTCCGGGAAGTCGATCTCCTCCAGGAGCGTCTTGACGCCCTCGTAGCGTGCGATTCCAGCGCTGACGTGGGAGTCGCTGCCAAAGGAGACCTGGACACCCAGCTCGGCACAGCGCTCGGCAATGTGGTGGCAGGGCGGGAGGGACTTGTCGCGCTTCTCGGAGCTCGTGAGGCTGGCCTCGTTGAGCTCCACGAGCTTGCCGAGGTCGCGCGCTGCCTCGAGTACCGGGTCAAGCTCGAAGTCCACGCCGGAACGGCCGAGGTGCCCGAGGATGAGCACCTTCTTGTCCTGCAGCGCGTTGATGTACATCTGGGCGTTCTGCGCGGGGGTCTGGCCGTAGGTGAAGTCCTTGCGGTGGATGCTCACGATGACGTAGTCGCAGTTACGGAAGACGCGCTTCTTGAGCGTGGTTGCGCCATGGAGCGCCTGGCCGTTGATCTCGTGGTCAACGGTGATGTTATGCCCGAAGAGGTTGCCCTGGCCGTCCACGATGTCCGCCTCGCAGCCATGCAGAACCATGACGCCGTGCCACTGGCGCGGCCAGGACTTCACGTTGAGGAAGAACTGGAAGTTCCTGATGTCCTGGTCGGGGTAGAGCATGCTCGAGAAGTGGTCGGTGGAGCCCAGAAGCTCGAAGTTCTGGTCTGCCGCCGCGCGGACGTTCTCCTCGATGGTCGAGTACGCATGGCGAGAGGCCAGCGTGTGCGTGTGGACGTCGCAGCTGATGCGAATCATGGGTGGTGCGCCTCCTGGGGGCTCGTTGCTTCTCGGCTTCATTGTAGCCGCGGGCGGCAGGCGCTATCGCACCTGCGAGAAACGTCCACCAGGCACGAGCGCCGGCGAGAAAAGCGCCCCAGGTGCGAAGGCATGGCCTCGCACCTGGGGCGCCAAACGTTCGGCCTTGTGGCGCTTCTCGCCTACTCGTAACTCTCGGCGAGCTTCTTCCAGGCGGGCATGGAGTTGACGATGGTCTCCTTGCTCACGCAGTAGCCAACGCGGACCCAGCCGGGGCAGCCAAAGCTGTCGGACGGGACGGGCAGCAGCTCAAGGGCCTTGGCACGCTCGAAGAATGCGCTGGCGTCCGGCTCCAGGGCCTTGACCCACAGGTAGAAGGCGCCTTGCGGCTCAATGAACTCGTAGCCAAGGGCAGAGAGGCCCTCGGTAAGGACGCGGCGGTTCTCGGCGTAGGCCTCCACGTCGGTGGGCTCGTCCACGCAGTCTATGACCACGTGCTGGAAGAGCGCCGGCGCGCAAACAAAGCCCAGCTTGCGACCTGCGCCGGCAACGGCCAACACCAGGCGGTCGTGCTCCGGGTTGGTGTTGGGCACAAGCACCCAGCCAATGCGCTCGCCCGGCAGGGAGAGGCTCTTGGAGTAGCTGTAGCAGACGATGGTGCGGTCGTAGATGGCCGGCACCCAGGGCACGTCCGCGCCGTAGGTAATCTCGCGGTAGGGCTCGTCGGAGATGAGGTAGACCTTGGTGCCCAGGCGCTTCTGGGCGTCGTGCAGGGCGACCGCGAGGTCTGCCAGGTTCTGCTCGGCGTAAACGGAGCCGACGGGGTTGTTGGGCGAGTTGATCACGATGGCCTTGGTGCGCTCGTTGATGGCGGCCGCGACGGCGGGCACGTCGATCTGGAAGGTCTCGGGGTCGGCCATGACCTCGACGCACGTGGCGCCCGCGGTCTCGATCCAGACGCGGTACTCGGGGAAGTACGGGGCAATGACGATGACCTCGTCGCCGGGGTTGACCAGCGTGTGGAAGCTGATGGAGAGCGAGGCGGCGGCACCGCAGGTGAGGTAGACGTCACCGGCGCCGTAGCTGGTGCCAAAGCGGCGGTTGAGGCTCGCGGCCACGGCCTCGCGAGCGGCGGGCAGGCCGGGGGCCGGCGTGTAGCCGTGCAGCTGCGTGGGCGGCAGCTCCAGCGCGCGGGCGATGGAGGCGCGCACGGACTCCGGCGCCGGGATGGAGGGGTTGCCCAGGCTGAAGTCAAAGACGTTCTCCGCGCCGATCTGGGCCTTGCGGGCGCTGCCGTAGGCGGCGATCTCGCGGATGGAGGACTTCTGCGCTCCGTAGGCGTAGCTCTTCTCGTTGATGGTCATGGGTGCTCCGTTCTGATGGCCTGATGGGCCAATTGTAGGCGTGCGCTCCGCGGATGGCGTCTGCGCCGCCAGACGTGCAACCCGCCCGACACAGGTCGCGCAGCGAGAAGGGCCAGCCGTCACAGCAAAAGGCCCCGCGGACGGCGTGCCCGCGGGGCCTCTGGAATGCCAGGGGTGTCCCTTTTACCTGGTAACTAACAACGTCCCCGTTTACTGGCTCTCGCGCTCGGCAGCGGCTGCGGCGGCCTCGGCGACGAGGTCCTCGTCAATCTGGCCGGGAGCCGTCTTGGGCTTGCCGCCCTCCTCCGGGTGCTCGGCCACGTACTGGTCCCAGGTGCCGTCGAGAAGGGCATCCACAGCCGGACCCTCCACGGTCTCGCGCTCCAGGAGCACCTCGGCCATGGTGCGCATCTGGTCGCCGCGGGCAGAGAGCACCTCGCGGGCGCGGTCGTGGCCCTTGCGCATGATGCGCTCGATCTCGTCGTCGATGCGCTTTGCGGTCTCGGCGGAGTAGTCGTTCTTCTGCGCGTAGTCGCGGCCCAGGAAGACCTCGTGCTGGGCCTCGCCAAAGACCTGGGTGCCCAGCTCCTCGCTCATGCCGTAGCGGGTGACCATCTCGCGCGCGATCTTGGTAGCGCGCTCGAGGTCGTTGCTCGCGCCGGTGGTGATGTCCCCGCAGAAGAGCTCCTCTGCCGTGCGGCCGCCCAACAGCACCGCAATCTGGTCCAGCATCTCGTCGCGCGAGCTCAGGAAGTGGTCCTCCTCCGGCACCTGCATGGTGTAGCCCAGCGCCTGGCCGCGCGCGATGATCGAGATCTTGTGGATGGGGTCGGAGTTCTCCAGCACGTGACCCACCAGGGCGTGGCCGCTCTCATGGAAGGCGATGACCTCGCGCTCCCTCTGGCTCATCACGCGGCTCTTGCGCTCCGGGCCGGCCATGACGCGCTCCATGGCCTCCTCCACCTCGTCGCGCCCGACCTTCTCCTTGCGCCTGCGCGCGGCCAGAAGGGCGCTCTCGTTCATGAGGTTTGCCAGGTCGGCGCCCGTGAAGCCCGGGGTGATCTTGGCAATGCGCTCAAGGTCGACGTCGGAGGCCAGCGGCTTGTTGGCCGCGTGGACCCCCAGGATCTTCTGGCGGCCAGAGACGTCGGGGCGGTCCACCGTGACGCGACGGTCAAAGCGGCCCGGGCGCAGCAGGGCCGGGTCCAGGATGTCCGGACGGTTGGTGGCGGCGATGAGGATGACGGCGGAGTTGTCCTCAAAGCCGTCCATCTCTACCAGCAGCTGGTTGAGCGTCTGCTCGCGCTCGTCGTGGCCGCCGCCCAGGCCGGCCCCGCGCTGGCGTCCCACGGCGTCTATCTCGTCGATGAAGATGATGCAGGGGGCGGCCTCCTTGGCCTGCTTGAAGAGGTCGCGCACGCGGGAGGCGCCCACGCCCACGAACATCTCCACAAAGTCAGAGCCGCTGATGGAGAAGAACGGCACGCCCGCCTCACCGGCCACGGCCTTGGCCAGCAGGGTCTTGCCCGTTCCCGGAGGGCCCACCAGAAGGACGCCGTGCGGGATCTTGGCACCCATCTTGCGGTAGCGCTCGGGCTCGGAGAGGAAGTCGCGAACCTCCTGGAGCTCCTCCACGGCCTCGTCGATGCCCGCGACGTCAGAGAACTTGACCTTGGGGCGCTCGCCCTCGGCCGTCAGCGCCTTGGTCTTGCCAAAGGACATGGCCTGGCCGTTCTGGTTGCCCATGCGGCGCATGAAGTAGATGAAGACCACCAGCATGATGACGGTGGGCAGCACCGAGAAGAGCAGCGTCTGCAGCACCTCGTCGGAGCTGGTGTCAATGCGGTAGGTGGTGCCGGGGTGGTCGGCCATGAGCTCCGCCAGGGAGTCCGCGCCCACGTAGACGCTCTTGAAGCTCTTGAGCGCCGAGGAGGAGTCCTTGTCGGAGCCGTTTGCCCAGTAGGTGCCCGTGAGGCTGCCGTCGGCGTACTTGAAGGTCACGTCCTTCACGCGGTCGTCCTTGACGGCGGCCACGAAGTCGCTGGTGGCCAGGGTGTCCACACCGCTGGCGGCAAAGGGGTTGGACCCCATGCCAAAGACGAGGTAGCCCAGCACGGCCAGAAGCAGGATGGCCGTGATGGCGTTGACGCGCGGGTCCTTGGGGCCCTCGCCGCCCGGGATGTTGGGAAGCTTGCTGTCGTTCTTGTCTGACACTGGTGGAGCTCCTTGCTGCACGTGGTTGCGACGGCCCGCCAGGCGAGAAGTGCCTCTCGCCGGAAGGCCCAGGTAAGCAAACGACCCGCCGGAGCGGGTCGTGGTGTCTGTTAGCTGTAGACCTCAGGCTTGAGCACTCCGATGTAGGGAAGGTTGCGGTAGCGCTCCGCGTAGTCCAGGCCGTAGCCCACGATGAAGGCGTCGGGCACGTGGGTGCCCACGTACTCCGGGTGGACGGCGGGCTTCTTGCCCTCCACGTCCTTCACCAGGAAGGCGGCCACCTTGACGGACTTGGGATTGCGGGACTCGAGCATCTTGATGAGGTAGGACAGCGTAATGCCAGAGTCGAGGATGTCCTCCACGATGAGGACGTCGCGCCCCTCGATCTTGGCGTCCAGGTCCTTGAGGATGCGAACCACGCCGGAGCTCTTCACGCCGTCGCCGTAGCTGGAGACGGCCATGAAGTCCACGGCCACCGGGCAGTCGATTGCGCGCATGATGTCTGCCGTGAAGATGACGGCACCCTTGAGGACGGTGACCAGCAGGGGGTTCTTGTCCTTGTAGTCACGCGTGATCTCAGCACCCATGCGGCTGACGATGGACTTGATGTCCTCCTCGCTCAGAATGACTTCGGAAACGTCCGGGTGCAGTGCCTCCATGAGGTCCCCTTCCTGGGATGGTCTGCGTTTCTGCGTGCCGCCTGGGCGGCCGTGCGTGCCTAGGATACCGCGCCTGCCGGACACCGGTCCGCTAGGCGGGCAGGATTCTTAATTCTAGCAGCTGTCTGGTTGCCGGGGTACAGCGCATGCGCTCGTCCGCGCGAAGGCCCGCCACCCACACCACCGAGCCGGTGGGAGAGGTGTGCACCACGGGCTGGGCCGCCCGCTCCGCCACCGGGACGTGCGCCTCGCCCATGAGGTCCGAGAGCTTCTTGCTCTGCCCGTGCATGCCCAGGGGGCACATGACGTCGCCGGGGTGCGGCACGTCCACCCAGAGGCGGCCGCCCAGGGAGGCGTCCACGCCCGCGGCCTGCGCGTCCAGCAGGACCGACTGGCCCTCCCACTCAAGTCCGTGGCTGCGGGCCAGCGCGGGAACGTCCGTGGCCTCGGGCACAGGCAGCAGGCGCGCCGCAAGCACGCGGCCGTCCGGCAGCGCCATGCGGCCGGGGACGTCCAGCCAGCCGGACTCCGGCACCGGCGCGGCCCCGCGTGCCCTCAGCGTGAGCAGGCCGTGCTCCACGCGGGCGTCCACGCCCATGGGGATGGTGACCGAGCCCGCCCCGGCAGAGACCACCTCGAGGACCCCGGCCACGTGGCGGGCCTCAAGGCGCGCGTCCGGGCACACCAGCAGGATGGCCTGGCGCACCGCACGGCGGGCAATGGCCACCTCGCATGCCGCCAGACGGGCCGCGTCCAGCGTGAGCACCCCCTCCGAGCTGCGGCGCGTTAGCTCGCGCAGCGTGCGGGAAGAGACCGCGGTGAGGTAGGCGTCCTCCTCCGAGAGGATGTCGCAGGTGTTGGCCAGGCTCGCCGTGACGCGGGGGTTCCTGGCCTTCACGCGGGGCATGACCTCATGACGCACAAAGGAGCGCAGGTAGCGGGTGTCGGAGTTTGTCTGGTCTTCTCGCCAGACGATGCCGCGCATGCGCAGGAGGTCGCAGAGGCCCTCGTGAGTGCGGTCCAGCAGCGGCCGCACGATGCGGTTGCGCCGCCGCGGGATGGACGAGAGGCCGGAGGCGCCCGTGCCGCGGATGGCGTTCATGAAGAAGGTCTCCGCGCGGTCGTCGGCCGTGTGGGCGGTCAGGATGCGCGCGGCGGAGCGGGGCGTGCCAAACTCCGCGGAGAGGGCGTTTGCCAGGCGGTTTGCCTCGCGGTAGCGCAGCTCGCGGCCGGCGTTCTCGACGTTGCCGTCCGTCTGGGCGGCAAGCGCCGCCACGTCCGCGCGGCAGACGGTGCAGGGAATGCCGTAGCGGTCCGCCAGTCCGCGGACAAACTCCTCGTCCTCCTCGGCGTCAATGCCGCGCAGCTGGTGGTTGACGTGCAGGACGTGCAGGCGCTCGCGGGCAATGCGGGCGGAGCCACGGCCGTCGTCAATGTCCAGGGAGGAGGTGGCGGCCAGCACCAGCAGCGCCGTGGAGTCCGCGCCGCCGGAGACCATGAGCACCACGGGGGCGCGCAGCTCCTGGTCAACGCGGGCGCTCGGCCGCTCAAAGCGGCTGCCCCCCGCCGGGTAGCGCCTAGAAACGCTCGGCATCTTGTCCTCCCCTACGTGTAACCTGTTTGCGTGCCCCTGGCAGGAAGCGCGTGGTCCTGCGGCCGCGCCCCGCCCAAGGGGCATTCCTTGAGTGTACGGCAACCGCGCCCGCCGGGCAGAAAGGTCGGAAGTCCGCCATGACCCCACAGATTCACCTGCATGTCCTTGCCAGCGGCTCCAAGGGAAACGCCGCCGTGGTGGAGGGGCCCGAGGGCTCGGTCCTGGTGGACTGCGGCATTTCTCGCCGGGCGCTCTTGCAGCGGGCGGCGGAGCTGGGCGTTGACATGGGTCGCGTCCGGGCGGTGGTGCTCACGCACGACCACTCCGACCACGTGGCGGGCCTCTCCGTCTTCTGCAACCACTTTGACGGGCGGCTCATTGCCACGGCGGGCACCGTGGGCGCTCGCAAGTACCTGACCGAGCTGCCATTTGAGCTGGTGGGGCACTCGGACGCCTTTGAGGTGGCCGGCATGCGCGTGCAGGCCTTTCCCACCTACCACGACGTGCCCGACCCCACGGGCTTCCGCTTTGAGACTGAAGACGACGCCCTGGGCTACTGCACCGACACCGGCCACCTGGGCAAAGAGGCCCTGGAGGCGCTCCGCGGCGTGCGCATCCTGGCGCTGGAGTCCAACCACGACGAGCGCATGCTGGCAAGCGGCCCCTACCCCGCCTACCTCAAGGCGCGCGTGGGCGGCGCTTGCGGCCACCTCTCCAACGCGCAGGCGGCCCAGGCGCTGGCGCAGCTGGTGGAGGAGGACACCGAGACCGTGGTGGCCATGCACCTCTCGCAGGAGAACAACCGTCCGAGCACCTGCGTGCGCACGCTGGCCGAGGCCGTGGGGGCCGTCGCCGCAAATGACGCCTTCACCGAGGCCCGCACGCCCGACGGCCACCTCACCATCTGCGCCGCCGCCCAGGACTGGCCCATGACGGTGTGGTAGGAGCGGCCGCGCGGACGGTAGCCTGCCATTGGCAGCCAGCACTTGCATTAGCGTGCAAAATAACGACCAGGACGCCCTTCTCGCCTGCGTTTGCGCAGTTGGCGAGAAGGGCGTCCGTTATTTTGCACGTTGTTTTGCCGGGCGCAGGGCCTACTTGACCAGCTCGCCCGCCAGGTACGTCGCCGCAAGCGTGAGGTCGGGCTCCAGCGCGACGAAGTCGGCCGCGCGGCCGGGCTTGATGGAACCGCAGACGGCGTCGATGCCCGCAGAGCGCGCCGGGACCTCGGTGCCCATGCGGATGGCCTGCTCGGCCGTGACGATGCCCCAGTCATAGACGTTCTTGACGACCTCGGCCATGGTGGCCACCGACCCGGCGAGGTTGCCCTCGTCACGCAGGTAGCAAGCGCCGTCGCGCATGACCACGGGCAGGCCGCCGCTCATGTACTCGCCCTCGGGCATGCCGGCGCAGCCCAGCGCGTCGGTGATGAGGACCACGTGGTCCCAGCCCTTGGCGCGCACGAGCGCGTTGATGGCGGCGGGCATGACGTGGTGGCCGTCGCAGATGAGCTCGGCGTAGGTCTGGGGCGTGGTCATGGCGCACCCGACGATGCCCGGCTCGCGGTGGTGCAGGCCACGCATGCCGTTGTAGGTGTGCACAAAGCACGTGGAACCGGCGTTGACGGCAGCGAGCGCCTGGTCGTAGGTGGCGTCGGAGTGGCCGATGCAGGTGACCACGCCCTTGGCGGCCAGCGCGGAGACGTACTCCACGGAGCCGTCATGCTCGGGCGCCAGGGCGCTCTTGCGGATGCGGCCGCCGGCGGCCTCCTGCCAGTCCTCGAAGAGCTCGACCGAGGGGTCGATGAGGTACTCGGGGTTCTGGGCGCCCACGTGCTTCTGCGTGAAGAAGGGGCCCTCCAGGTAGATGCCCTGGACATGGGCGCCGGCAAACTCGGGACCGCGCTCCTCGTCGGCCTGGGCAATGGCGGCGCAGGCCGCGCGGATGTGCTCCGGGCTCTCCGTGAACGTGGTAGGCAGCCAGGACGTGGTTCCGCGACGAGCCAGTTCGGCGCTTGAGATGTTGATGCCCTCGGCATCGCAGTCCGTGGTGGCGTGGTTGTAGAAGCCATGGATGTGCGTGTCAACAAAGCCTGGCGCCACCCACTTGCCGGAGAGGTCGAGCACCTCCGCGCCCGCAGGCGCCTCATCGGAGTAGGCGCCAAAGACGCCGTCCGCGACGGTCAGGTAGCCAGGCCCCATGAGGGCTCCCGGCAGGACGAACTTCTCGGCCTTTATGGCATACGTTCCCATGTTGTGAGCCTCCTCGACTCCGTGGCGCAACGCGCCTGGTAGCCAAAACGTCGAGCCCATGCATGGGCTCCCCCTCAAAACACGATTAAACATCAATTGCAGGAAGGCCCGCCCCCAAACGCACGGGGCGGGCCAATCTTTGCGGAGATTGCGGGTCTTGGACCCGCGGGGCTGCTAGGCGAGCTTCTTCAGCTCGTCGTAGACGGCCTGGACCTGAGTGCCAATGATGACCTGGGCGCTCTCAGCGGACGGACGGATGACGCCGACGGCACCGGCGGCCTTGCAGGCGGCCTCGTCAACCTTGGAGGAGTCAACGACCTCAAAGCGCAGGCGGGTGGCGCAGAAGTCATAGTTCTTGATGTTCTCCTTGCCACCGACGGCAGCCAGGACGCCCGCGGCGATGGCAGCGTACTTGTCGTCGCTCGAGGCGGCGGCGATGGCAGCGGAGCCGTCAGACTCGACGTCGTCCTCGCGGCCCGGGGTCTTGAGGTCGAACTTCGTGATGGCGAAGTAGAAGACCGCGTAGAAGATCACGAAGGCGGCGATACCCAGCGGGATAATCATCCAGGTGTTGGAAGCGGCGGGCAGGCTTGCGGAGAAGAGCAGGTCGGTCGCGCCGGCGGAGAAGCAGAAGCCCGCACGGAAGTTCACGTAGTAGACGATGACCGTGAAGATGCCGTAGAGGGCGGCGTACACGACGTAGAGCGGGAAGCACAGGAACATGAAGCCGAACTCGAAGGGCTCGGTGACGCCGCAGACGAAGGCGCAGATGGCGGCGGAGAGAACCAGACCGATGGCGGCCTTCTTGTTCTTAGCGGCCTTGACCATGGCAAGGGCGGCACCAGGGATGCCGAACATCATGCAGGGGAAGAAGCCGGACATGTACATGCCGACGCTCCAGTTGGCACCGTTCTGGCCCATGACGTCGCCAGCCCAGAAGTGGGAAAGGTCGCCGAGGCCGATGGTGTCGAACCAGAAGACGTTGTTGAGGGCGTGGTGCAGACCGGTCGGGATGAGCAGACGGTTGAGGAAGGCGTAGATGCCAGCACCGATGCCGCCCATAGCGGCGACGCCGTTGCCCAAAGAGACGAGGCCGTCAAAGATGATGGGCCACACGAAGAGAAGGACGACGGAGACCAGGATGGAGACGAGCGCGGTCATGATGGCAACACAGCGCTTGCCGGAGAAGAAGGCCAGCCAGTCAGGAAGACGGGTGCTCTTGAACTTGTTGTACATGCTGCCGCCGATGATGGCAGACAGAATGCCGATGAAGCAGTTGCCAGCGATCTTGGAGAAGGCGATGCCCTCGGCGGTGAGGAGCCAGGCCGCCTGGGCGTCGGCGTCCATGCCGCGAACGGTGGCGACAACGGCCGGGCTGAGAAGCTGCTGGATCATCAGGAAGGCAACGAGACCAGCGAGGCCAGCGGTGCCATCGTGATCGTCAGACAGGCCGACAGCAGCGCCGATGGCAAAGAGCCAAGCCATGTTGTCGATGAGAGCGCCGCCTGCCTTGACGAGCAGGAAGCCGACGGTGTAGGCCGCGCCAGCGGTCTCAGCACCAGGAACGCCCATGACGCCGGGGGCGAGCAGATAGCCAACGCCCATGAGGATGCCAGCGACGGGAAGCGCCGCGACGGGAAGCATCAGCGCTTTGCCGAGCTTCTGCAGGTATTTCATCATAGTGCTTACCTTCTTTCTACTGGTTTGAGGCACGAGCCTCTTTGGCGCGCCTCTCCCCTCGCTCTCCGCAGGCGGGGTCGATGGCGCGGTCAGGCCATATAACGACAGATTGTCGCAATATGCATGTTTGGAGCCGCAAGCGGTGTCTTTGGCTTGTGGGGTGCCCCGCTACTTGGTTACGGTGACGGCAAGGTCCCCGGCGCTTGCGGGGCCGTTCGCGACGGGGGCGACCGCGGAGAGGTCCGCGGTGTTGGTGATGACGACAAACACGGTGTCCTCGTAGCCGGCGTCGGCAATCTTCTGCCGGTCGAACCTGACGAGGGGCTGGCCGGCAGCAACGGCATCGCCCTGCGAGACGAGGCTCGTGAAGCCCTCGCCCTTCATGTTGACCGTCTCCACGCCAATGTGGACGAGCACCTCGACGCCGTCTGCGGTCATGACGCCCACGGCATGAGGCATGAGGACGCTGATCGTGCCCGCGACGGGGGCGTAGACCGTGCCGTCGCTCGGCTTAATCGCAACGCCCTTGCCGAGGGCCTCGGACGAGAAGAGCGGCTCGTCCGTCTCGCAGAGCTGGACGACCTC
>ERZ1034865.171-NODE-171-length-46995-cov-27.301640_pt1 | contig 46995 bp, 29 predicted proteins | sample MGYA00520632_ERZ1034865 | MGnify/ENA primary metagenome ERZ1034865 (study PRJEB33766, sample SAMN09781738) | gut metagenome | biome: gut microbiome | host: Homo sapiens | place: Madagascar | study: EMG produced TPA metagenomics assembly of the PRJNA485056 data...
ATACTCCATTGGAAAAATACAGAGACTTGCTTCCTGACAGATGGAAAAAGCAGTAACAGCATTATTCAATCAGCTATTACTGCTTTTTTCAATTATGCAAGGTATAAACGCGGAGCCGCTTACAAGAAAAAGATGAAGGGCGGTGAAGGGTGGTGAAGGGTTGAACTTTACCCTTCACCCTCAAAACCCCTGTGTTTATCGGCATTCCAGACGAAAAGGTGAAGGGTGAAGAGTAAAATCGCAAGCGAACAGAACGACAAATAAGAAGTGTCTACTATTTCAGTTTTATAAAATTGAAGGTGGCTACCTTTCTATTTTGTAAAGTGCCTAAGGAAGGGCACTATTGTGCCAAGGTAAAGGCAACATTGTGCTCGGGTAAGAGCACATTTGTGCCCCCGATAAGCACAAGGGGGACGCAAGTAAGACACCACCCGTAAACCCGAAACACAGATTCCTATCTTTCAGAGATACGAGTCGCAAACAAGTCTTTTGTACTTAGGAAATAAGATTTTTTGTCGCTTTGCAAGCAAAAATCCCACTAAATTCTACGGGTAAAAGATTTGAAGAATAGCGTTTATTTCGCTACGAAATACACTAAAATCACTTTCGTAGCGGAATAAGCACTATTTTCTTTTGTTTTTTACAAGATTATTTGTAATTTTGCATCCAACCAAAAGAAGAAAGTTTATGTGTGAGATTATCGGAAGAAAAAAAGAAATCGCTGAACTCCATCGCTATTATCATAGCGGTAGAGCGGAGTTTGTTGCCGTTTATGGTCGTCGCCGTGTAGGAAAGACATTCCTTATCGACGAAGTATTTCACGACAACATGGTTTTCCACCATACAGGCTTGTCCCCCTACGACCGACAGCGAAAAGTTACGCTCAAAGACCAACTGCAGAACTTCTACTTTTCTCTTCTCAGGCATGGCATGGAAAATATTGCACAGCCTAAGTCTTGGATGGAAGCATTCTTCCTCCTGGAGAGATTTCTGGAAATAAATGCCAATGGCTCACGACAGATTGTCTTCATTGACGAATTACCATGGATGGATACCGCACGTTCTGGCTTTCTCACAGCCTTGGAGGCATTTTGGAATGGATGGGGCAACACACAGCGCAACTTACTCCTCATCGTTTGCGGATCTGCCACTTCATGGATGCTCGATAATCTTATCAACAACAAAGGCGGATTATATGGGCGATTGACAGGAGAAATCAAACTTTCGCCTTTCACTCTGAAAGAATGTGAAGATTTCTACAAGAGCCGTGGCATACAGATGTCACGCTACAACATAGCCCAAGCCTATATGATTATGGGAGGAATTCCTTTCTACATGAATTTCTTCAATCCTTCATACAGTTTGGCTCAAAATATTGATGCCCTTTTCTTTGCAAGAAATGCAAAATTAGGCGATGAGTTCGAAAGACTATTCAACTCAATATTTGACAATGCAGAAGACTGTATGAAAATCGTTCGATGCCTTGGCACTCGTCATGCAGGCTACACCCGTAAGGAAATCGCCGAGAAGACCCAATTGAATCCAAATGGCGACTTCACCAAAATGCTAAAGGCACTGATGGGAAGCGACTTCATCATCAAATACGTCCCTTTCGGTGCATCGCAACGAGAAGAGCACTATAAGTTGACTGACTCCTTCTGTTGGTTTTGGTTGCACTTTAAAGAAGACAAGCGAATTACACAAACTGATTATTGGCAGAAGCATCTCAAAGGGAGTGATGTTGCCTCATGGCGAGGAATTGCCTTTGAGGAACTTTGCCTTCAACACATCTCCCAAATCAAATATGCGCTCAACATCGGGGGAGTGTCTTCGCAGGAATCTTCACTGATCATCAAAGGGAATGAAGAGAAGGACGGCATGCAAATCGACTTGTTGATAGACCGGGCCGACGACGTGGTGAACATCTGCGAGATGAAGTTCTATCTTTCACCATATACCATTACAAAATCTTATGCACAAGTATTGGGAAGTCGTCTGCAAGCAATGCAAGAAAAATATCCGTCCAAGACCTTCCATCTGACCTATATCGGCAATACGGAACTGACAAAGAATGAATATTCAGACCTATTTGTCTCTTGCGTAACCTTGGAAGAACTGTTTACTTAATCAAATAATCGGCAACCTATGTGATGCAGATTGCCGATTGTTTCGTTTTATAGCCAAGCTATATTGGGCATCTTATTTGCTAACAATATTTATTCTCAGTGTAGGGGCTACAGAAAAGCCTACACTGAAAATAAATATACCACTAACATTTCAAAAAAAGCTGTTAATACCCATTAAAATACTTTTACAATAGTCATCTACTTATTATTCTGTGTAATTACTTTACTACAGTTTCGTGGGGTCTGAGTTCCAAAAGTGTTCATTCCCCATTTATTTCCATAGAAGTTTCTACCACATTTATCACAATGATACAGTTTTCTCCTTGTCCAATGATAGCCAGTAGTGTAAGATTTCTCACCAATGGTATTTTCTACATCTCTCACCAAATCCGCATCTTCCGACTCCACAGGATCAGCAACAAGTCGGAATCCAACCGCAAGATTTTCAGAAGACATATCCATCCAATGTATGGCATTTGCCCCCCAAGTGGTAGGTGACTCCTGATAATTATTTCCAACTACAGCCGTCAAGGTTAATATGGAGTCATCATCTGTCGTCAAGTACTGGATATCACTACACATTTCAGACACATTACCTTTCATGTCATAAAGATGAGCATCATTAGCAGCCAACTCAGCAACAGGATGAGCATTTCCACCACTATTGTGTACAAGCCAACCTTCTTTGTCGCCACCGCCATAAGTATATGCAGATTTCCATTCCTCAACAGTAGGCAATCGGAATCTCAAAGGCCATTTCTTCTGACTTGCAATCATATTCAGTTCCATAATAAAAAACTGAGCATCTTGCAAAGAGATATTCGTTACAGGATAATTGCTCTGCTCACTCCATCCTCTTGGATTCTGTGGATAAACGGTCGCCCACAATCCTTCTGTCACTTCTGTCTCTGCAACATACACAGCAGAAGAATCTTCCTTGTTAACTATCAAGTGCATCTTAATAGGAACACCTTTATAGACAGCCTTCAAAGGATATACTTGCTGGCATTCCCAGATGAAATTCTCACGAGAATGAGCGCAAATTTCCTTACTGTAGCGATAATCCTTCATTCCACATTTCTCACACTTATAGATAGCAACGCTCAAAACCTCATGGGTCACATCACCTACAGGTACAAAACGCAAATCTCTGTTCTCTATGAATATCCAACGATGCGGTTTGCAAGGCACAAATTCCGTCTCCGTTCTGACCCCCTCTTGCCATTTCTTATGCTGTGATGGACAAATAGCATAAGTTGTTATTGTCTTAACAACCCGTTCTCCACCAATTAGCTGAGACCTCTGTTCCTTCACTTCTTCCTCATACTCCAAGTCAGGGCAACACTTAGGATCATTAGTCTCATGATTAAGATAAGAATTCTGATCTATTCGTATAGGACCTTCCTTCCGCGCTTCACATAATATACATTTCTTATAAGTGTGGTAAGGTACTGTTTGCAGGACAAAGCATCCATTTTTCGATGTATCGTTCTTGATTTCATCATATACAGGCTCGCCAATATAATCTTCCCACGCATGAGGAGGACACATGGTAAACTCTGGTTTGACGAACTCCACTCGTTGTAAATTGTCCTGTTCGGTGATATGTCCACATTTCTTACACTTCAATTTCAAGTTGTAAGTCACCAAGACTTCCGTCGCAGACAACTTTTCTCTAGACAAAACAGTCTCAGTGGAATCTTGATCAGGATGATAACAAGCCGTGTCCTTAGGAACAGGACGACGTACCCAGAAAAAATAGTAAGAAGCCTTGCGATAAAGCATACTATCCTTGCCATACACATCAGGATACATATAGATGGTATCATTCTCTCCCCGTTCGGTTTTCTTCACGTCCTCATCAGCATAACTAATGATGAAGTCAGGCACAAATATATCGAAAGGATTCCAATCATGCCTAACTCGCTTGATGCTATTGGTAGGTTGCGAACGGTCTTCGATCCTTTCCGCTTTGTAAGCCTCCTCACTCCATTGTCCCTTGTCATAATATAGGAGATTATGTCCTTTGCTGTCCAAATCTTGCGTAAATTCATAAAACATACAAGGTTTGGTACGATTGACATCATGATAGAACTTGAAGTTCACGACGAATTCATCCAACGCATCTAATTTCTCTCCATCATACGGCTCATAACGTACATGCAGAAGTTCTCCACTATAGTCACTTGCAGCCAAGTCTTCCGTTGGATGAACACCTAACTCTGGTTTTTGCTGAACATCGCTCCAATTCAGCACCCCCTTGGTATTCATTCGAATATCCATGATATGGTAATCGAAAAAGGCATTATAATAAGTACCAGTAGCGTCAGTACGCAGCTTCGGCTTTATGAACAAACAACGCTGGTTGGTATTCGTGCGATATAATTCAAGAGTCCAAAACATTCTCCCTTCCCTATAATTTCCAAAGTTATATTTGGTCATGTGAGCAGAAAGGTCGTTATAACGAATAAAGAACTTGAGAGGTTCCTTGAACGAAGACACATTCTTAAAATGGAACTCGTTCATCGCCTTGACTCTTTGTGGTTGAGAGAAAAGAGTTGTACATGACGGATCATCCCACAAAGTTAAGACCACATCATAACTTTTGTCCGACAACTTTTGGGTATCAAACTTACGAAATATGAGTTGTGCCTCATAGCCATCCTCCATGAATTTTCTTTTCAAGTTTTTATCAAGCACAACCCTTGCAATTACCGCGTCTTTGTTATAATCCTGAGCCCTGGCATTGCTCGAATTTAATAGCAATGCCAAGGCAAAGAGAAATATATATCTTAAGTAATTAAGCATAGTATTTATTTATTACAAACCTGCCATTAGTCTTAGAAACAATGAGACCATTCATTCGTAAAATTGAAGGAAGTCAAGTAAAAAGGATAAGTTTCATTTTTCTCTATCACTTCCTTGAACATAGCATAAACCACATTCTCTGAGATTTTAGTCAAATCATAGAAATAAGAAGGGCCATTCTGAGCTTCATACCCCATTTGCTTTGCCGAAAAAGACACAACTTTATCTTTACTTGTTTTGAAATAATAAGTCTTGATTCCATTTTCCACTTCTGATTCCAAGAAATATTTACCTATAGGCATCATCTCTTCAGGTATTGAATAGCCTGTATCTATTTTTATCCTATATTTGAAGACTAAGACATTTCCTACTTGCTTACCTAAAAAATAATATTGAGCACAATCCATGCAAACATCACATAACAACAAGCCTGAATTTCCTGGGATTTTACCAACTCGCCAATTCAAGATACCAGGATTTTCATCATTAATTTCCTCTATCCACCAATAAGGCAGATTTGGCACATAAGAAATATTAGACGAAGCACTTTCCTTTACCATCACACTCTTGCTGATATAAACGTTTTCCCCATCCACTTTGGCAGTAATCCAATTCGGATTGGCACCTAAATCCTCCACCAAACGACCACGTTCTATAACTTGTACCCAATCTGCCTTGACATTTGGACGTTTACGCATATTTGCCACATTTCCCTTGGCATGATACAAGTTCTTAGGAGCCTCGAACTGTAAACTGCTTAAAACTTTATTTGCCACACTTTGTGCATAAATGCACTGAATACCACTCACAAGCATTACAAAGAATGCAACAAGAAAACTTTTTCTCATAGTCGTTCTCTATTGTTTGCCTAAATCTCCCATCTTTAGGCAGGTTTATAATTGTCGTTACAAAATGGCAACTGTAAGTGGGAGAAAACATATTTGTGCCATTTCGGGTACAAATATATATTTTTTCTACATAACTTCAAAACTTTTTGCACCTTTTTATACATAAAATCAGCAGAAAATCCACCTTTTACACTATATTTTGCTTTTTGTCCACCCATTTTTTGCCATTTCTTTGTAATTTTGCAACTGTAATTAAATAAAACGGAAATAAAAAACCTAAGAATAAACAATGAACAAGAAACAGATTTTACTTTCTGCATTGCTCGCCTCAACTATGGCTGCCAATGCCCAAGTTACCATCAATGTGGATGCCTCTAATCCAGGTATCAAGGTTTCACCTAATTTATATGGTATCTTCTTCGAGGACATCAACCATGCTGCTGACGGCGGTCTCTATGCCGAACTCATCAGCAACCGATCATTCGAGGATTCGGAAAAGGATATTCCTACTTGGAAAACTGCCGCTCAGGAAGGTGCTAAAATCAATGCGCAACTTATCAACAAGGACTTGCTCAACAAAGCTCAGGGTAAGGCACTCCAATTGACCATCGCTGCCAAACCTGCTGCTACAGCTTCTATCATCAACGAGGGTTTCTGGGGCATCAATGCTGTTCAAGGCAGAACCTACAAACTCTCTTTCTGGGCAAAAGGTAACTACAAGGGCGGATTGAAGGCTCGTCTCATCAACGCAAAGGGCGACAAGGTGTATGCAGAAACCGCTCTCAATGCCAAGGTGGGCAAGAAGTGGACCAAATATACGGCAGAGTTGACCGCCAACGGAAACGATGCAAAGGCTCAGTTTGAACTCGTTGCTAATGGCAAGGGAACCATCGTTCTGGATGTAGTAAGCCTCTTCCCTCCTACTTTCAAGAATCGCGAGAATGGCTTGCGTCCTGACTTGGCGCAGCTTCTCTATAATATCCATCCTAAGTTCGTCCGCTTCCCTGGCGGTTGCTACGTAGAGGGACAGGAATCTCCGGAGAATGCTTTCCACTGGGAGAAGACCATCGGTCCTATCGAGGAACGTCCTGGACATAAGAACGTGAACTGGCGTTACCGTACCAGCGACGGTATGGGATTTGATGAGTATCTGCAGTTGGCTGAGGATTTGAATGCCAAGCCACTCTATGTGGTGAATGTTGGTTTGTGGCACGGCGGTATGACTCCGGTAGATAGCATCCAGCCTTGGATTGACGAGTGCATGAATGCCCTGGAGTATGCCAATGGTCCTGTTACCTCTAAATATGGTGCACTCCGTGCCAAGAATGGTCATCCAGAGCCATACAATATCGAGTACCTGGAGATTGGTAATGAGAATAACCAGCCAAACCCTCGCCAGCAGAGCGATCATTACTACGAGCGCTTCAAGAAATTCAAGGATGCCGTATTGGCAAAATATCCTAAGATGCACCTCATCGGTAACGTGGTAGCCTGGGGCGATGACAATCCTAAGTGGCACAGCGATGAGAGCGTTGAACTCCTTGATGAGCATTACTACAGAAATCCAGCCTGGTTTGCAGAAAACTTCAACAAGTATGATAACTACGACCGCAAGGGCAGCGAGATTTATGTAGGCGAATATGCCGTAACCCAGGGCTTCGGCAATATGGGTTCGCTCGATGCAGCACTCGGTGAGGCTGTCTATATGATGGGCATCGAGAACAATTCTGACATCGTGACCATGGCATCCTACGCTCCTATCTTCGCCAACCTCAACAACCGTATGTGGGCACCGGATATGATTCAATATACATCTGATAAGGTATTCGGAACTCCATCCTACTACGTTCAGAACGTGATGGCGAACAACATCGGTACCCGTGTATTGAAGGTAAACCAGGAGAATCCATACAAGTATGATCAGGCTCGTGTAAAGCCAGCCATCTGCCGTGTAGGTATGGGAACATGGGCTACTCAAGTGTCATTTGAAGACAAGGGCTATAGCGATGAGAACGGAAAGGCACTGCCGATGACACTGCAGGAATTGCCTACAGATGTTCACGGTCAATGGAAGACAGAAGGCAACATCATCAAGCAGACCAGCAACGGAGAGAGCTGCATCCGTCTGAACCCAGGCGAGATTACCAGCAATGGTTATATATATAAGGTACGCGCGAAGAAGGATGCCGGCAACGAAGGTTTCCTCATCGTCTTCAACTACGTGGATAAGAACAACTACTGCTGGTTGAACCTCGGTGGCTGGAACAATACCCAGCACGGTGTGGAGTCTATCGTGAATGGCGCCAAGAGTCAGATTGCTACCTGCCCAGGCAAGATTGAAACCGGCAAGTGGTACGATATCGAGCTGAAGGTAGTAGGCGACAGCATCTTCGCCAAGTTGGATGGCAAGGAGGTATTCGCTACCAAGTTGAAGGCAAATACCCTTCCTGGCATTTTCTCTACAGCAACGCTTGATGAGCAGACGGGTGAGGTAATCCTGAAGATTGCCAACACAAGCTCCGAGCATACAACAGCGAAGATCAATCTTCAGGGCAAGGAGATCAAGAATGGCAAGCTCATCCGTCTTTCTGCCAAGAACGGTCTGGAGGAGAATACCATCGACAATCCTACCAACATCTATCCTGTAGAGAACTACGTGACTACAGAGAAGAATGGTGCTACGGTAGAGATTCCAGCCAACTCGCTGAATATCATCAGATTGAAATAAAAGAAAGATATTGAGTTTAAGTTTAAATTTACATGTAGAAAATAGTTGATAAATTTAAAATTAGTTAGTTAAAAACAGTTTGGGCGGCAACCTGCGTGATGCAGATTGCCGCCCTTTTTAGGTTTTGGTTTCAGTTTACTGTTGGCTTTGGTTTTATTATGTTTAGTTTATGATTCCTTATTACTCTAAAGTCAACCAGCCATTTTCCGTCCAGTTGATCTTCTTCTGAACCAGGATACTGGCGCCATTTTTTGCAATACTGTAACCATGACAGAAGAAGAAGTCGCCATCGGGAAAGGAGTAGGCAGAACAATGGCCCATCGCCTCAAATTCCTTCTTATCGCCTTCAAGAATCAACGTGCCACCACCATTGCGCATATCCTTACCATTCTCATCAAGATAAGGACCAGCAACATTCTTGCTTCTTCCTACTGCCACACGATAGTTGCTCTTGATGCCACGACAGCAGTAATCCCAACTCACGAAGAGATAGTAATAACCACCATGCTTCATGATGAAAGGAGCCTCTATGGCATTGGTGCCGGCAAACTTAGAGGTAGGGTTTAGTTCTGCAGAAGCATCGCCAAAAGCATGACGGCGGGCGATGGTCTGAGGCTTAGCGCCCTTCTTCACATGCATCGTCTTCTTATCGAGCTTAACCAACTGGATTCCATCCCAAAAAGACCCCCAAGTCATCCAAGGATTTCCCTTATCGTCTATCACAAAATTTGGATCAATAGCATTCCAGTTATCCCGTTTGCCTTCCGATGCGAGAATACAGCCTTCGTCCTTCCAACCATTCATATTCGCAAGCGAAGTATTACTGAGCAAGCCTATAGCTGAAGTATTCTTTCCAAAAGTAGAACAAGAATAGGCAAGATACCATTTATTCCTATAGTGGATAACATCCGGTGCCCAGATATGAGTATGAAAACCGGGCACACTATCATGAGTCCAGGCTGGTATCTCATGATTCTTCAACACTCCCTCCCTGCACAATGTCCAATGCTTACGGTCGGCAGAAGTCATCTGCGAAATGCCGTGACCAGTACTGTAAAGATAGTATTTCCCATTTTCATACGCCAGCACTGGGTCGTGAACGAAAGGAGAATCTACGACAACCTGATCCGGATGGATTTGCTGCGCCTTGGCTTCTCCTACTCTATTTACAGCAGGAGCAGCAATGATGATTGCTGCTCCCAATAGTATATCAGATATATTCATGTTATTATACCTTATTATATATAAGCGAAATGATATATAGGCGAATTACCTATTTATAAATTTCTTGCCATTCACAATCACTACACCCTTATAGTTCTTATCTACCTGCTGACCAGCCAGGTTGTACCATTTGCCATCAGTCTGCTTCTTCTGAATGATGATAGGAGCCTCTATGCCTGTAGCAATGCTGGAACCATCAATATAGGAATTCTCACCTGTAAAGAAGAGATTGAGCTTGGCTGGTTTCTCGTTGATGGTCTTGGTATAGGAATAATTATAAACCTTCTTGGATTTCGTGGTGATAACTGCAGTCATCTTGAAAGCGCCTGTAGCTTCATATTCCACGGTCATATCAACCAAAGAACCATTCATATCCTGCACAAATGTTGACCAATCGTAATTATTGGTGCAGCCAGTATTATTAGCTGCAATATTCTCCCAATTGTCATTGCGCAACATCACATACTCCTTATAACCAGCTGTATTATGAGCCACATTGGAAACACCCAATACCCAACTCTTAAAATTAGCTGTACCTGCAGTATAGTTATAGAACTTGAATTGTGCTTTCTTACCAGCTTTTAGCGTATATTCCTGACTAAAGTTGGTATTATAAGCATTCGTTGTATTCTTTTGTGCAGATACCGGATAATAGATAGGAGTCGTTTCCTCAGCAGCCTTATTCACCGTGAGATTGTACTCCTTCGTATAGCTGTAATCACCGCAGCTGATGGTCAATGTCACCACAACATGACCATTCTTATAGACAACTCCACCTGTGGACATGACGCTTGTGTCGCTGGACTTCCAGGAAATCTTTGCTCCCATCAGTCCCTTGGTAGGCATCGTCTGACTGCAATTGATAGTAGCTCCATCTGCGAAAGGTACAACTATATGATCTTTAGTATAAGCGATGGAAACTTCCGGTTTTGCCTTGACTGCCCAGACTTCCTGCTGGTATGTAAAATTATTCTGTCCTATAACAAGACTACCACTGGAAGAAGAAAGCGCAGCTATACTCAGCGTCTTGACATTCGTATAATCAACGCTTTGCTCTACCAAGACTCCTCGATAAGTTACGCCACCGATTTCCAAATGGATATAGTCAGTTCCTGCGGTACGGCTCCAGGTACCGGATAAACTACCCGTAATCTTGCCATCAGCAGTCAACTGGATATTTACTGGCTTTTGATAAGCCTTGGAAGCTGCACTCTGATTATATTTGTGGCGAATGAACTGATATACACCCGGAATATCATCGTCGGCAACAGATGCCTTGGTTGCAATATCCTGATTGGTAACTTTCTCTCCATTAAACTCGAATGGAGCAGCCATCAACCAACCTTCATCATTCAGGAACAACTGGTGTACTCGTACCTGATGACCTATACTTCCATCGTTGAACTTGGTATGATAAACCACAAAAGAACGACCTTCCTTATCGGTAAAGGCAGAATTATGTCCCTGTGCAATCTCTGCAACAGGCATTGTATCCCACTGATAACCACCCATGAGCAGCACACCGCGATTGTCGCCAGCGTTGGAATCATAGTTCTTCACAGCTCTGTCATATATGGCAGTTGTTCCCCAACAATCCTTATAAGGACCTGTAGGTTTGTCTGCACGGAAAATACGCATCTGATAACCGCCATCTGGTGCAAAACCACCATAGCTCATAAAGAGAAACCAATACTTGCCAATCTTCTCTATATAGCTTGCTTCGCCTGATACATAGTGTCCACCAGCAATCTTCTTGCCGAAATATGGGTCACTGGTACAGTTGGCTGCAGCAGCTCCCGGTTGAGTCTTCACACCATTTACCTCATAATCATAGGTATATTCATAGTCACGAAGACCATTTTCCTCATTCAGTTTCAGCATGAAGATACCACCCGACCAGGAACCATATCCCATCCACAGATTACCCTCATCATCATAGAACACACAAGGGTCTATACAGTTAGGCCAGTAACTTCCCCAACTGCCCCTCACATTATAACGCTGCGGCAGAGTCGTTTCTCCTGTTGCAATCTCCAAGTCAGTATGCTTCCAGTCTTCTGCAGCAGCAAAACCATTATGCTCAAAAGTTCCCTGGAAACCTGAGAAAACGACAGGACCCTGATAAGTCCATGGACCTTCTGGACTTTTGGCAGTAAGACAAACAATGGAAGAGCCCCAGTGGTCGCCATTCAAACTCATATACATACACCATTTCCTCATCTTTTTATTGTAGATGACATCTGGTGCCCACTGATTGCCTTGCACAGTATAATCTTTATATTGCCATTGGTGCGCATCAAAGTTACCGAAATCTACTTCCTTGCCCTGATAGTTTTTTACCTTCTTGATGACATGAAGCGAATAAGCATTCTTGTAATTGACAGTTCCACCAGAAGGACCGGCAAAGAGACTATTGTTGGCATCCGTACTCTCCTCACCAACCCTGAATGTAGTCCAACTGCAATAGTAGCGAGACGAATAGGTTTTTCCACGACCCAGATGCGAACCATAGACATAATACACTGGGGAAGTTTTAGAGGTAAAAGTATCTACAACAATAGAAGGATCGTGAACAGAAATACGACCGCTATAGGTACGGTTCTTATACAAATTCTGAAGTTCAGAATCTGTAAGTTGAGTCTGTGCCATTGCCGAAAAAGACAAAAGACAGAGCGTTGATAGGAAAAGTTTCTTCATATCTGTTTCTTAGGTTTAATTATTTACGATTTGTTTTTACGAACGCAAAGTTACTAATTACAAAGCAACCGAAGGTGGACAAAAGGGAATAATAGGTGGACAACTGACACCCTACTTCCGTTTTTCTCCCTAAAAAACAGCCTTAGACACAAGAATTCCTCTTCAATAAACAGCCTTAGCCTTACGGAATCTCCTTCAAGAAGCGAAAAGCCAATACTTTATACTTTACGAAATCTCCTCCTTGAAACTCGAAGGAGCCATTCCATACAGCTTGGTAAAGCAACGGGTAAAATACTTTGGATCATTGAAACCCACACGATAAGCAATCTCCGTAATATTACGATTGGCTACATTGTCGGTAATCATTTTTTTTGCAATATCCAAGCGGTAATTGCGGATAAACTGAGAGGTAGGGAGTCCTGTCTCAGCATTCAGTTTCTTGCTGAGCACACTGCGATTCATTCCCAAGGCATCAGCCAACTCCTGGACACCAAACTCAGAATCATGGAAATTCTTCTCCATGATACTCATCACTTCATCCATGAAAGGTATGGAATTTTTCTCTACCGCCTCCTTGTCTGCTAAAACCGTCTTGTCCTGACTTTCCTGATAGCGTCGCTGATTTTCCAGAATCGCCTGAATACGGTTCTGCAACTTACCCGGCTCATCACTTTCCTTCAGAGCCGCCTCTATCGGACGGTAAAGTGCCTCTACTTCCTGTTCACGCATCTTTTCCAGGCGGCGCATATAGAGATACTGTACGGCGGCAATGATACCTATCAGGATGATAGATACAAACCACCAACTCTTCCAGAAATAAGGGGTTACGCTCACCTCGATGCTCGCCACCTGTTCCTGGGAGGAAGCAATGGAAGGAGCATACTTCACCTCAAACTCATAGTCGCCAGCTGGCAAGGTGGAATAGCGTACACTGTGCTGCCCTGGCTGAAGTTGTACCCAGTCATTCTCATATCCTTTCATCCTATAGAGATAGACTCCCTGTGTCTCACTACCATAATTGAGCGCAGAGAAATGAATGGTAAATGACTTATCACTCTCATGCAAGCGGATTTTCTTGGCTAAGGAAATATCCTCATCCAGATATTTGCTGCCAGCAAGAACAGGTTGGTTATCTACGAAAAGTTCAGTAAAGCGCAGATTCTTCTGAGTATAGGAATTATGATTGAACCCCTTGACTGCCATCATTCCACAGTCCGTTCCTAAATAGATGACTCCAGAACGTGAACGGATGGCACCATTAAAATAGAACTGCGCACTCAGCAAACCATCATTCTTATAGAAACTACTGAATGTCTCGGTCTTTGGATTAAACACTGAAAGTCCATGATCAGTAGCTATCCAGAGCATCCCCTGCTGATCTTCCACGATTCCCTTTACAGTATTATTCGCCAAACCATTGGACATCGTAAAAGACCTGATTTCCTGTTTTCCAGACTGATTTGTAGAAAGACAGTACATTCCATATCCATTACTACCCATCCAAATCTTGCCATCATGAGTCTGGCAGAAAGAGAGTATTTTATCAATAACCCCACTCTCTGGATTATCCAACTTATAAGGGTGTCGCTTAACTGCAAAAAAGCGCTTACCTGAATGGCGGGATTTCAAATCCACCTCCAGATATCCTCTAATTTCTCCCATCAAAAGACGTCCATCCTGGGTAATCAGACTGCCGATACATCCAGGCACCGACAAAGCCTCTGGGAATGGAATTTCCAATTGCTTACGTTTCAAATCATAAAAAAACAGACCGACATTGGTTCCAATCCACATACCATCATTCCGCCCATCGTAAGCCAAAGCACCCACGAAATAAAGCAAATCGTGGTATTTTCCTTCTGTCAGGATACGGGAAATCTGTCCTGGATGCTGAAGATTCATGACAGCCAAACCTGATCCCCATGTACCAATCCAGAGATTTCCCTTGGAGTCGGCAGTGAGAGCAGATACACTGTTGTGCGGCAAACCAGAATTGGCTGTTGTATAATGGATAAAATGGTCGGAATGGGGCATCAGGCAATTGAGACCGCCCTCAACCGTTCCTGCATAGAGCGTACCATCAGGCGCCGAATACATGGCATTGACAGCATTGGGGGAAAGACTGCCTGGATGATCAGGGTCATGACGATAGAATTCCAACTGAAGCTGGCGTGGCATCAATTTGGTAATACCACCCGCCTCCGTGCCGACCCAAATCTGTCCGTCTCGGGAAAAAAGAGAATTAACAAAGTTACTGCTCAAGGGATTGACAGGACTGCTGATATTCCAATGCTCTATTTCCTGCGTCTTATCATCAAGAATATCTACACCGCAGAGAGAGCCCACTAAAAGTTTGCCTTCCGGAGAAATCGCCAGACTTGTTACAACCTCATGCTGCAGGGAATGGCGGGTATCAGCAGAACAATGATACACTTGCTTATTACTATTGAACAAACCCTTATTGGTAGCCAGCCAGATTTTTTGATGATAATAAATCACAGCACCGGCAAAGTTATTACCCAACGGAGCAAATTGAGAAGTTAAATCTCTGGCTAACAGGCGGTTATTCTTCACATAAAACTCACTAACTTTACCCTCATTGCAGATAACGACAGTTCCCTTGCCATACACATCACATAGCCCTAAATCTGGTGCATTGAAAGGACAAGAAGCAAACAGGATGCTGTTGATCTCCCCCTTCTCATTGAAGGCAAAACGATAAATTCCTACCTGAGAAAGCATCCACATATTACCTTTTGAATCGCAATACATACGGGTACAGAATTGCTTGAGTGCCTTAGAGAGCTTTTGAGCAAGTGCCTCATTCTCACAAGGTGGAACTATAGCCTGCATGGTCTTGAGGTCTAAAACTTGCGGACCTTCCTCAAAGGCTATCCACAAGCGTCGAAACGAGTCTTCATATACATTCCTGCAATTATTACTTCTCAACTGCACACCGATAGCCCCTAATCCAAAATTCAGAAAATCATATCCGTCATAGCGCACCAGACCGCCTCCATGTGTGCTAATCCACATATAACCATAAGAATCCTGAAAAATATCATCGGCAAAATTGTTGGGCATTCCTGATGCCATGTTGAGATAACTGGCATGATAACGATTAGGAAGGCTACCCTGAGCAAAGATGCCCAAGTTAACTATCAGAACCATTATCAATATAAACAAGTATCTCACCATATTCATTATATTCAATGCAAAAATACAAAGAATATTTGAAAAGAAAGAATTTTTAGAAAAAAAACGTCCCAATAAGCCAATCACGGCTTACTGGGACATCAATCAAAGTAATGAATATATATGTTTGATATTCAAATCCAAAATAATAAAATTCAAATCAGATATTTAGAACTCGAGCACCATTGTCTGGCGTGGACGAAGCTTCACGTTCTTATCGATAAGGACAGTACGACCATTGGTTACATCTGTAGCCTTTGCCGCATTGCCGATAATCTCTGCATAACGGCTCACATTGAGTTCGTTGGCTTCATTCTTACCATTGATGATGGTCATCACATTCTTACCCTTGTATTGACGGGCAATAACATAAACACCATTCTGAGGACAGAACTGGGTCTGCTTTCCCTTAGTAATTACCTCATTCCCCTGACGCCAATGCAAGAGATTGCTCAACCAGTTGAACATCTGGTTTTCAGCATTCGTTCTTCCTTCTGCTGTGAAAGCATTATGCTGATCACCAGTCCATCCACCAGGGAAGTCCTTACGAACATTACCATCGGTAACACTCTTAGTACCATTCATCAGAACCTCAGTACCATAATAGAGTTGAGGAGTACGGTTGACTGTCAGAAGAAGTGCCAACGCCTGCTTCAAAGCCAATGAGTCTTTTCCCTCACCCAAGAATCGGTCGGTATCATGATTTTCCACAAATGCCATCACACTCTTTGGATTAGGATAGAGATAATCGTAGCAGAATACATTGTAGATACGATTCATTCCATTCCACCAATCGTCCGTCTCTTCCTTCTTGGCACTATTGATACGGTCGTAGAAGGCAAAGTCCATGACAGTCTTCAGATAACTGTTTTTCTCTGACAGTTTGCTGTCTTTCTGCCAAGCAGCCGTATAAGCAGGCTCTGTTACCCAAGTTTCACCTACGGTATTAAAGTTAGGATATTCCTGATCCAGCGTCTTCATCCACAAAGCCATGGCATCACGGTCTGCGTATGGATAAGTATCCATGCGAATACCATCTATACCCACTGTTTCAATCCACCACTCGCTGTTTTGTATAAGGTATTTGATAACATGTGGGTTGCGCTGATTCAAATCTGGCATAGAAGGCACAAACCAGCCATCTACAGTCTCCTCAAAGTCAACTTTGCTGGCATACGGATCCAAAACCGGAGTCAACTTATAGCTGGTCTGCTTATACATATCATTCACAGTGCGTGCACCATCTACAGTACCTATCTTTTTCAGATGTTCAGGAGTCTGGTATTCAGGAAGCAACCACTCGGGAGCATTAAACCAGTCTTTGGATGGCATATCAGCTACCCAAGGATGCTCAAAACCGCAATGGTTGAAAATCATATCCATCACAACCTTCAAACCTTTCTGGTGAGCCTCATCAATCAACTTTTTGTATTCAGCATTGGTACCGAAACGAGGATCTACACGATAGTAATTGGTAGTAGCATAACCATGATAAGTACTGTTCTTGCCATCATTAGGGCTATCATTCTCCAATACTGGAGTAAACCATAATGCGGTAACACCCAGTTGGTTGAAATAATCCAAATGCTGGCGGATACCTTCCAAGTCACCACCATGACGAAGACTTGGTGCCTTACGGTCGCAAGTCTTGTCTCTCATAGTCTTGAAAGCATCATTCTTAGGATTACCATTCGCAAAGCGGTCTGGCATCAACATATAGAGCACATCCTCATTGCTAAAGCCTATGCGCTTATCACCAGCCATTTCACGGTTTTTCAGTTGGTACTTCACCTTCTTGACAGACTTACCCTGCTTGAATTTCAAGGTCATTTCTCCCGCCTTTGCACCCTCTAAGTTGAGATAAACCAAGAGATAGTTAGGAGATTCGAGTTTTGCAACAGAATCGACGCGAACACCAGGATAATCAATCTCAACATCCGCATTTCGCACGTCTTTACCATACACCATCAACTGGAGAGAAGCATCCTTCATACCTACATACCAGTCTGTTGGTTCAATGCGATCAACAGAGACCGCTGCATTCATGCTCATTGTACCCATAAGCAACATTAACGATACAAATATTTTTCTCATTTTCTTATAGATTAAGTCAATAGTAAAATTATATTTTATAATGAATTTTTCTTGATGATATCTTGAATCATTGCCAACTTTCATGCTTATTTAGCATAAAGAATCAAAGCAGACTGTGCATCTACCAAGACCTCCTTACCACTAACAGGCATACCGATACCCTCCTCATTGATGACACCATTGCAACAAGCCACATAATATTCACCCTCAGGAATTGCGACAGACTTTGCCTCACGGTTTGCATTCAAGATGACAATAATATTCTTCCAAGCGTCTATGCCTGCTAAGTTCTTGAGCATGAAAGCCACAAGGCAGCCCTCATTCTTCACCTGATTAACAGCATCAGGACTGACAGTTGGCAAGAACTCCAGGTGCTCACGAACCTTTTCTGCAGTAGCCAAACGGAATGCAGGATGATTCTTACGCAATTGGATTAAATTGCGATAATACTCAAAAACCTGTGGATATTTCTTGAGATGATCCCAGTTGAACTGATTGATGCTATCAGGAGAATTAAAACTGTTGTGAACACCCTTCTTGTCGCGCAACATTTCCTCTCCTGCCAAGATAAACGGTACACCCTGAGAAGTGAAAACTGCAGTCTGACCCAGCAAGTCCAATCGGATTAACTCAGCCAAGCGGTCACTTTCAGAAACAGACGGATCCTTCAAGCCAGGAATACTTGCCTTCAAACGATCTACCAGACACATATCATCATGGCAACTAACATAGCTAATCTGCTGAGTAGGATTGTTAGTCCAAGGTTTCTTGTCGTAATTTACCTTATTCATATCCACCTGTGGATGGGCAATACCACCAACGATACCAAACTTCAGGCTCTCCTCCTCTCCTGGAATACCAGCCAACAAGGCGCCCTTGGTATCATCAGAGAAAGGACCACGAAGAGCATCACGCATATCATCGCTAAAAGCACCGATGCCATGGAGTTGTGGCGTATTAGCCTTCACTGCCAACTTCTCTGTAGGATAAGCACAGCTTCCTGCGCTCCATCCTTCACCATATATATAAATAGAAGGATCTATCTCGTCAACAGCCGCACGAATCTGATTCATCGTCTCGATATCATGCACGCCCATCAGGTCGAAACGGAAACCATCTATATGATATTCATTCACCCAATATTTCACGCTCTCTATCATAAACTCACGCATCAATAGTCTTTCAGATGCAGTCTCATTGCCACAACCAGAACCATCAGAATACTTACCATCCACTGTCTTGCGATAATAATAGTCTGGATAAGTACGCTGGAAATTGCTGCCGTTGATGTCGAAAGTATGATTATATACAGCATCAAAAATCACACGGATGCCTGCCTTATGAAGTGCCTGCACCATCTGCTTAAATTCCTTGATACGGACTGCAGGGTTATATGGATCAGTAGCATAACTGCCTTCTGGTACATTATAATTCTTCGGATCATAGCCCCAGTTAAACTGTGGTTTGTCCAGTTTTGTTTCATCAACAGAAGCAAAATCAAAACAAGGCTGGAAGTGTATTGCATTGATACCCAACTTCTTAAGATATTCAATAGCTTTTGGTTCGGTAAGAGCAAGATACTTACCTTTATACTTCAAACCCGAAGTTGGAGAAATAGAAAAATCACGGAAATGCAACTCATAGATGATGAGATCAGCAGGCGATTTCAATGCAGGACGCACATCATTTTCCCAACCTTCCGGGTTGGTCTGACTCAGATCGATGATGGCACCACGATTACCATTGACGCCAACAGCCTTGGCAAATGTACCCGGACATTCACCCTTTCCCATATCAAAAGTATAGAACTTTCCCTTCAAGTCACCCTTTACGGTAGCTTCCCATCGGTCCTTACCTACGCTTTTCATCTTAACGGTTTTGATAGGTTTTCCTATGAAACCGTCTTTATAAATACGGATTTTTACACTCGGTTTTGCACTACTGGAAGAAACCAGTGGAGTTGCACCAGTTACACCATCTACTTCAACAGAAGCTGTAGGTGAATTCAAAGAGAAAGTAGTTTTATCCTTAGAATAGGACATTTCATTGAAAGCACCTTGTGCCATCAATGAATGGGGAACTAAAACAGCAGTCAAGGCTACTAATAATTGATTTTTAATGCTCATACGGTTAAGTTTTTGCTAGATTGAGAGAAAATCCGAACAAGAATTATTCTCTATTTTATGTATAAATATAGACTTTCAGCTAAGCAATAGCTATTATACTATCATTTTTCTTGCATAAAACACCTACAAGAGCGTATTTTATGCAGAAATAGGCAGAACCAAACACGCTCATTTTTAGCGTATTTGATTCCACCTTGCCATTCAGTCGGAAATACAGAAAATACGGCGAATATAAAAGCACTGTTTTTTCATGAATTTCACAACCAAAGTACAGCAGTTAAAATTTTAAAGTTTATTTTGCAAGCAATGAGATGGCAAAACCACCACCACGTGCTTCTTTAATCTTCAAAACATCACCCTTCTTCACAGTCTTGTGAATAATCTGATAAGACTTAGGGTTCTTTTCATAATCAGCATTCTTGCCATCCTGATAAATAGCGCAATCATACTTCTTGCCCTTATCGAGGAAGTCAAGTTTTACTACTGAAGTACGGGCAGCATCAGTCTTGCCACCAACAAACCAGTTGTTAGTACCCTTAGCCTTACGAGCAACAGTAATATACTTAGCAGGTTCAGCCTCCAAATACTTAGAATCATCCCAATCGCAAGCTACATCACGAATGAACTGGAAGGCATCATCATACTTCTCATAATGCTCAGGTAAGTCGGCTGCCATCTGCAAAGGACTGTACATCACGAGGTAAAGAGAAAGCTGACCGCAGAGAGTAGAATGCACATAACTCTGATTGTTACTCCACTCAGAAAGTTTAGTCTCGAAGATACCTGGAGTATAATCCATAGGACCACCCTGCAAACGGGTGAATGGCAACATCACGGTATGATAAGGAACAGAACCGCCAAATGCCTCATACTCAGTACCTCTTGCACTCTCATTTCCCACCAGGTTAGGCCAGGTACGGCAGATACCAGTAGGACGGGTAGCCTCATGAGCGTTCACCATAATATGATGCTTAGCAGCAGTCTCGACGACACGCTGATAGTGATTATTCATCAACTGGCTGTAGTGATACTCACCTCTTGGAATGATGTCACCCACATAACCAGTCTTCACTGCATCATAACCATACTTGTTCATCAGATTGAAGGCATTTTCCAAATGACGCTCATAGTTGAGTGCTGCAGAAGAGGTCTCGTGGTGCATCATCAACTTAACACCCTTAGAGTGCGCATAATCATTGAGCATCTTGATATCGAAGTCAGGATAAGGAGTCACAAAATCAAAGACATCCAGTTTCTGATGACCGAACCAGTCTTCCCATCCTTCGTTCCAACCTTCAACCAATACTTCCTGCAAACCATTCTTTGCAGCAAAGTCAATATAGCGCTTCACTTCCTCATTGGTAGCACCATGAGTACCATTAGGCTTACACTTGCTATAATCAGTAACACCCAAACGAACAGAAGGAAGATCATTCGTATAACTCCATGTCTTGGTACCTACAATCATGTTCCACCATACACCACAGTACTTGGTAGGGTGGATCCAGGAAGTATCCTCTATCTTACAAGGTTCATTGAGGTTCAATGTCAACTTGCAAGAAAGCATATCACGCGCATCATCACTCACGAGAACAGTACGCCAAGGTGTATTGAATGGAGTCTGGATAAAGCCCTTGCGACCTACAGCATCAGGAGTCAACCAAGACTCAAGCACGAGATTCTTCTCGTCGAGGTTGAGGTGCATGGTAGGATAATCCAGACAAGCAGCCTCATGGATATTGATATAAAGGCCATCCTTCGTCTTCAACTGCAGGGAAGTCTGCACGCCCGTATCAGAGAAAACTGTAGTAGAAGAATTACTCTTATATTTCTCACGATTAGCAGCGATGATAGGACGGATACCAGTCAGCGGAGTGATGTTGTACTCATACTCCTGAGTATCATAATCACCTGGAATCCAGTATGCAGTATGATCACCAGCCATTGCAAACTGAGTGTGCTCCTCCTGAATCACGAAGTAATTCAAAGATTCCTGCTGAGGAAACTCGTAGCGCAAGCCCATACCGTAATCATAGACACGGAAACGGATGGTAATGTTACGATTGGAAGAAGCCTGATTGAGGTTTACCTCCAACTCATTGTAATGATTGCGAATGGTGGAAGTTTCACCCCAGACAGGTTTCCAAGTCTCATCAAAAGTAGAAGTCTTGCTACCGGTCTCGGTAAAACCATCCATCAAATCCGTTTCTTCCATCCCCTTAGAGGCATGCTTATCCTTTGCCAACTCCAAACCGAGATGAGAAGGCTTACAGACAGTCTTGCCTTTGTAACTCATCTCATAAGTAGGCTGTCCATTACCTGTCAGGGAGAAGGTCAAAGACACATTCCCGTCAGGAGACTTGACGGTCTGAGCTGCTGCAAACATAGGGAGCAACAAGCCCATAAGTAAAACACTGATTTTCTTCATATTTATTGCTATTGTTTTCTACAGTGCAAAATTAGTAAAATCTTGGAAATACACCATATTATAATTCACAATAAATCAAAAAGGGGGTGTGCAAACGTTTGCACACCCCTCGTTCTTTTCACCAAAAACTAACTAAAAACCATTCAATTCTAAGCAAAAGCTATTTCAAACTAACGAGAAACGTTTCAATGCTTTTGAAGAAATCTTAGTTTCTTCCACCCTGTGAAATCATTTCTGTCAACTGATTCATGAAAGCAGCATCCTTTGCCAGATCCTCGATATTAAGGTGCATACGATAGCGCCAATAATGCTTAGGATTAGCAGGGATATTGATACGCTCTGCATTCGCATCAGGCAAGCGGAGACTCTCGTCGATAGCAAGCCAATCCTGAATACTCAACACACAGAGCATAGAAGGAGAGGTCAGATGACGTGAGATAATATCCTTGGCAAGCCAACCTGGGAGCGGATGAGGAGCAGGACCCTGACGATAGAGCATCGTATTATAATACTCTTGAGTACGCTGGATATTCTCATCCCACCACTGACGGAGGGTAGGCATATCATGACTTGAAATGGTACAAACCGAGCGATAAGGATTACGGCTCAGATGGCCGAACTTCACAGAAGGATCCTTAGGCATGCTCTGCAGCTCCAGGCTCAAGATCTTCAACTCATTCATTACCCATGGCACACAATCAGGCACCATTCCGAGGTCTTCGGCACATACCAACATGCGGGTAGCCTGAACCAGCTTCGGCAATTTCTTCATCGCCTCACCATACCAATACTGGTTGTTGCGACGATAGAAGTAATCATTATAAAGACGATTGAACGCAGCCTTGTCGTTATCATAAAGTGACTCAAAGATGAAATCAAACTGAGCCGAGATACGTGGGTGGAACAATCCCGGATTACGATGATCACGAACGAAGAGCACATCGCTAATCAGAGCATAGAGACCATCACGGAGCCAGATATCCTTCTGATCGGTAGCACCTTCAAACAAAGCTTCCACCTTGCGCTGGCTATTCACCTCCGGTTTCATCTGATAACGTTCGTCATCCAAGCGGTCGAGATATTTTTCCTTCACTTCGTCAGCACGCTCATGGAACATGCGGTTCAGAACCCAGTCGGTAATGAAAGGACGGGTGAATCTATCCTCCTGGAAATTAAGGCCATAAGAACGAATCTCATCTGCCGTCATTCCCAACGCAGGAGCAAACTGACCCAGCAATCCGTGAACAGAATCTACAGGAATCTCCCAGATACGGAAGAAACCGAGTACATGGTCGATACGGTAAGCATCAAAGTACAGAGACATGTTCTGGAAGCGGCGAACCCACCACTGGCAACCATCCTTCAACATTTCATGCCAGTTGTAAGTAGGGAATCCCCAGTTCTGTCCATTTGCAGAGAAATCATCAGGTGGAGCACCCGCCTGTCCATTGAGATTGAAGTACTTAGGCTCCACCCACACATCACAGCTATAGCGGTTTACACCGATAGGAATATCACCCTTCAGAATAACACCCTTTGCCTTAGCATGCTCGTGAGCCGCCTTCATCTGTGTATTTAATACATACTGTACGAAGTAGAAGAATTCCACCTCCTTGTATGCTTTGCTCTTAGAATCGCTCAATGATTTACGCTCAGCTTCATCCCATACCTTATGGTCTGGCCACTGAGAGAAATCGGCAGTGCCATACTTGTCACGCAAGTAAGAATACTGTGCGTAAGGCACAAGCCACTGTTCTGTTTCCTGAAAAAATGCCTGAAAATCGGCACTCTTTAACATTTGTTTTCCTTCCTGTTCGAAGATTTGGTGCAAATAGTTTATCTTGAAATCATTTACTTTCTCATAATCTATCTGAGGGAGCGCATTGAGTTCTGCTCTCGTCTTTTCAGCCTCAGCGCGCTTCTTGGCATCCTTCAACTCTGGTAATGCAAGAAGATCTGCATACTGAGGATGAATAGCGAAGACACTGATACAGCTGTACGGATAAGAGTCTGTCCAGGTATGCGTAATAGTCGTATCATTGATAGGCAAAAGCTGAAGAACCTTCTGACCGGTTTTAGCCACCAGATCGATCATGCTCTTGAGATCACCGAAATCACCGATACCAGCACTCTTCTTACTTCTGAGTGAGAAGACAGGCACCAATGTACCCGCTAACTTACGGTTCCAACGCTCCAGGAACGACTGGCTCAACTCATAAGAAATCAACGTACCGCTCTTCATCTCAGGGATTTCAATAGAACGGTTGTAACCTGTTTCCCAAAGACATTCCTTCTTTTCATTGAGAGCTACGAACTTGAATTCCAGATAGTTGACAGCTAAAGTCTCCACATTGATATCAACAGTCCACTCATTGTAAGCCTGCTGAACCATAGGAAGAGCATGTTTTTTGTCCCAAGCACCGAGTGCAGGATCAGAACCTACTACTGCTAAACGTTCACCCTCACGAAGTTGTGGAGCACGAACAATCAGGCGGATCGTCTTAGCAAAGGAATGTTCCTTCACCTTGTCTGGTTGCTGATGGTTGATGCAGTCAGTAAAGGCGCTACTATAGAGGTAAGAATCCTCAGGAATATCATGCCAACGGTCATACAAAGTATAATCACTGGCACGCTCAGCCGTACAGTTCAACTGATGCCTCAACAATTGCCATTCAGCCTTGGTGCAAAAGCCATCTCTACTTACACTATAAAAGTAGGAATTGTTCTTAGACTTTGGGGTACCATCCCAATCGAATGACCAGCGAGAGCCATCCTCAGTCCCCATTTTATACTGGACCTCCTTCCCATCAACTGTCATATTCAAAACGAGTTCCTCGCCATAGACAGTTTTATAATCTATATTAAAATGAAACACCATAAGATACAAAGGTTATTATTTACGCTGCGAAGGTAATATTTTTTATCGAAAAATCAAACACTTTTTTGCACAAAAATTGAAAAAAGGTTGCGCAATCGGTTGCACAACCTTACTATTTAATACATTTACTTATCTTCTACTTATTTCTTATTTTTCCTTGATGAAGGAAACAGATAAAGCGCCGAATATCAGCAAGATACCAGCCACTATCATCATGTCACTCTGATGAGAACCCACCAGGCTCAAAACAGCGCCACCACAGATGGCAGCTACAATCTGAGGAATACAAATCGTTCCATTGAAAAGGCCCAGATAAGCACCCATGTGTCCATATCCCTGCAGGGCATTGGTAACAAAAGTGAAAGGCATTGCCAACATGGCAGCCCAACCGGCACCAATCATCAGGAATGAAATAAACTGCAGATATGGGTCATGCAGGAAAGGAATCAGGGCGAAACCGATACCACCAATGACCAGACTGACCGCATAAGCCATCTTGGTATTCTTAAACTGAGGCAGCACAACCGCCCAAAGCACACTACCCACAGCCTGAACAGCAAAGAGGATACCTACCCAGTTGCCAGCCTCCTGGAATGCCTCGGAAGTAGGATCGGTAGTATTCCAAACCGTCTCAGCAATGGCACCTGTAGAATAATTCCAGAGATAAAGGAAACCAGCCCAGCAGAAGAACTGCACAAGACCCACTTTCCAGAAAGTAGCAGGCGCTTTGCGGAGCAAAGTAATCCAATCAGCCTTGTCTTCAGAAGCATCAGCATTTGAATCCTTCACTCTTCGTTCTTCACTCTTCACTTCATTATATTCTGCATACTGCTGAGGATTCCACTCCTTCACCTTCATCGTAGTATAGATAACGCAAAGAATCAGAATAGCAGCACCGATATAGAATGACCAGATCACAGAATCAGGAACCACACCCTTATCAGCTACATTCTTGATACCCAAGAAAGTAAAGAGGAATGGGAAAATGTAACCAGCCACAGAACCGGCATTGCAGAGGAAACTCTGGATAGAGTAAGCTTTCGCCTTCTGCTTCTCATTGACCATATCACCCACCAGCATCTTGAAAGGCTGCATCGCCATATTGATACTTGTATCCAAGAACATCAGGGCTATCAAACCGAAAAGCATCGCACCGCTCACCGTCAATCCTAACGAACCGGCATTAGGCAGCAGACACATCACCAATACAGCCACCGAAGCACCAATAAATAAGTAAGGTATTCGACGACCGAAGCGGCACCAGGTTTTATCGCTCAAAGTACCGACGATAGGTTGCACCAGGATTCCCATCAGCGGAGGGAGGATCCAGAAATAACTCAAGTTGTGTGGGTCTGCACCCAACGTTGCAAAAATTCGGGATATATTGGCGCTCTGAAGGGCGTAGGCAATCTGTACCCCGAAGAATCCGAAGCTTAAATTCCAAAGCTTCCAGAAACTCAAATCAGGTTTTTGTGTCATATTATTTTTGTTTTAAATATTTTCCGTATTCAACCATTCGCCACACATTATCGGGTAGTACCTCTCACCACCAATCTTGTTCTGACGACTCTCTTCTCCACCTCATCCACAGGAATGGATCCTTCCACCTGTCCAATGAGAATATTGGCGGCCTCCTCTCCCACGGCAATACCCCGCTGCTCCACCGAAGTGAGCATCGGGTCGGAAGCCTTGGCACGGTCACCGTTTGTAAATCCGCAGACACTAATTTCTTCCGGCACCTTATACCCCATACGCTTGGCAGTATAGAGAATACCGACAGCCGTATCATCATTGATGGCAAAGAATGCATCCGGACGATCTTCTGTTTCAAGAATCTCTGGTGTGAGCGCCTCAGCCTGTGCACGGTTGTCACAGATCTTCACCCAGTCCGGATTTTCTTTCAGTCCATGTTTCAGGAGTGCATCCCGATAGCCGTTGTAGCGGTTTTTGGAAATCTCCATATTCATCGGCGAACCATAGAATGCGATTTTCTTGCATCCGGTATCTATCAGATGAGTGACGGCAGTGAAAGATCCCATGTAGTCATCTACAACCACACGAGAACAGTTCACGCCTGTACATATTCTATCATAGAATACGAGCGGTACACCATTATCCATCAATTTTTGGAAATGATCATACTGCTTGGTGTCCTTGGCCTGAGAGACGATAATGCCACACACCTTATTCTTATAGAAGTCTTCACAAATAGCCACTTCCTTATCATACCGTTCGTTACTCTGCGCCACCATCACACGATAGCCGCGGGCGCGAGCCTCTTCCTCTATGCCAGAGACAACAGACATAAAGTAATAATGTACGAACTCCGGTACGATAACTCCAATTATCTTCATCGGCTGCACCTTACTATGTCGCAGGGCTTCACCGATCACGTTCGGATAGAAGTTGTGCGCCCTGGCATAAGCCTGGATACGCTCCTTCTGAGCAGCACTGATACGAGGGCTGTTCTTCAACGCTCTACTCACCGTAGCTATGCTACATCCGAGATCGCGTGCGATATCTTTCATTGTTATGGGTACAATTTCTTTCATAATTGTTTTTAGTTACAATGCAAAATTAGACAAATATCCGCTAAGTCGGACCATTTCGTTGATGTAAATCAAGAAAAAGCTGTGCAAACGTTTGCACTAAAGAAATAACGGAATTAACTAAAAAATAGTACAACGTATCGAAAAAGAATTTAATTTTGCACTCAGAAAGTCTGAGAATGCCGTAAAAAAGCATGCAAAGAGGATGCAAATCCGCTTTCTGCCACCTTATAAATATAAAGAACCTAACAAACAATGATTTCCTAACGAAACCGCAAGTAAAGGTAAATGTAGTTAAAGTGTGGCCGAGACTAAAAACAATAATAAACATTAATTATACATTAACTTAAAAATCAAGCAAATGATGAAGCAGGTAAAAATTAAATTGCCTCTCAGAGCGTTGACCCTTGCAAGTGGTCTTCTCCTGACAGCGAGTTCCTTTGCACAATCTGGTGCTATTAAGGGACAAGTGAAAGATGCTTCTGGTGAGCCTGTCATGGGTGCTACCATTACTGCTAACGGTAAGACCGTAGGTATTACCGACATGGATGGTAACTTCTCTATCGATGCAGCTCCTGGTACTAACCTAACTTTCACCTATTTGGGTATGACCCCAAAAACCGTTCAAGCAAGCAAGAGCATGATTATTACGATGGTTGATGACTCTAAGGCATTGAACGAAGTCGTTGTTATCGGTTATGGTCGCGCAAAGAAAAACGACTTGACAGGTTCTGTTACAGCTATCAAGCCTGATGAGATGTCAAAGGGTATCACAAGCAGTGCCTCAGATATGTTGGTAGGTAAGATTGCCGGTGTGGACGTACAGACTGGTGGTGGTCAGCCTGGTTCTGGCGCACAGATTCGTATCCGTGGTGGTGCTTCTCTGAGTGCTTCTAATGACCCTCTCTACGTAATCGATGGTTTGGCTATTGACAACAACAACCTTACTGGTACAAGTAACGTCTTGGCTATGATTAACCCTAACGATATCGAGAGTTTCACCGTATTGAAAGACGCTTCCGCTACCGCTATTTATGGTTCTCGTGCATCTAATGGTGTCATCATCATTACAACCAAGAAGGGACGTTCTGGACAGAAACCAACTGTTACCTATAATGGCGATGTTACAGTATCTACCATCCAGAAGAAATATGAGGTAATGAACGCCAGCGATTATAAGCAGGCTCTTACCACTTTAGGTATCGACACAAGCGGTTTGGGTACAGCTGATACCGATTGGCAGGATGAGATTTTCCGTACAGCCATCTCTACCAAGCACAGCCTCAGCATTCAGGGCGGTTTGAAGGATATGCCATATCGAATTGGTTTAGGTTACGATGACAACAATGGTATCGTCAAGACTACTTGGATGAAGCGTTTCAATACTTCTGTCAATTTGGCTCCTTCCTTCCTCAATAAGCACTTGAACGTCAACTTCACAACGAAGTATATGTTCGAGAAGGATCGCTATGCAAGTTTTGGTGATGCCATCGGTGCTGCACTGACCATGGATCCTACACAGCCTGTTCGTGTAAGCGACCCTATGTACAATTGCGTAGGTGGATATTTCCAGTATCTGGACAATGCGGGTAACACAATTACTGATCCTAACTGGACAAAGATTGCCAAGGCTCAAGTACCTCAAAACCCTGTGGCTCTCCTCGACAACCAAAAGATAATGGCCAACACCCATGACATTACATCAAATCTTGAGGTGGACTATAAGATTCATGGTTTCGAAGACTTGCATTTACATGCTGCTATAGGTGCACAGTACACAGATGCCAAGCAGCACAATGATATAAACAAGTATTCTTCTTCTAATAACTATTTTGGTTATTACAAGACAGACCATCAATACAAATACAGCATCGAAGGAAAAGCTTTTGCCGAATATGCCCACAAGTTTGGTGTACACGACATCGACATCATGGCAGGTGCTGAGCAGAGCCACTTCCACAGAGTAAGCTATAACTTCGGAAGCGGTATTGATGAGTACTTGAGAGATAACAATCCACAGATGGTTGATGGTGAATGGAACTATGTAAATAACCCTACATATCAGAAGAACACCATGTGGAAGAGTCACAACTCTTTGGTATCTTACTTCGGACGTTTCAACTATAACCTGTTAGATCGTTATCTGCTTACAGCTACATTCCGTGCCGATGGTTCTTCTCGTTTCAGAGATGGCAAGAAGTGGGGTTACTTCCCAGCAGCAGCTTTTGCATGGAAAATCAACAACGAGCCTTTCCTCAAGAATGTAAAATGGATTGACGAATTGAAACTCCGCTTGGGTTGGGGTAAGACTGGTCAGCAGAATGGTATTGATGACTTCTACTATGCTCCTGTATATACCATCAGTGATACATATGCACAGTATCCATTTGGTAACAAATATTACACAACAATGCGCCCATCCAAGTACAATCCAGACTTGACATGGGAGAAGACTACAACTTACAATGGAGGTCTCGACTTCACCGCTCTCAATGGCCGTTTCGGCTTTAATGTAGATGGTTACTATCGTAAGACTACCGACCTTTTGGCAACCGTTGCCATTGCTGGTGGTACCAACTTTGGCGACCAACTCTTGAAGAACATCGGTTCTGTAGAAAACTATGGTGTAGAATTGGCATTCAATGTAAAACCTATCGTTACCAAGGACTTCGTATGGGATGTAACCTACAACGTAGGATGGAACCACAACGAAATCACTAAGTTGGAGGCTGGTTTACAAGACTGGACTTGGACAGGCAGCAAGGTATCTCGTGGTAACAACACTTTGGTACAGGTAAACAAGGTTGGCGAGCCTCTCAATTCATTCTATGTTTTCCAGCAGGTTTACGACGAGAATGGCAAACCTATCGAGGGATTGTATGTTGACCGTGACGGTAATGGAAAGATTGATAATGACGACCGTTATTGCTACAAGAACCCTGCTCCTGATGTAATCATGGGTCTCACCACTAAGTTCATCTATAAGAACTGGGACTTCAGTGCAGCTTTCCATGCTTCTATCGGCAACTATGTGTATTACGATTTCCTGAACTCCAAAGCTGAGTTGATGAAAATCAATGAAACTAACCTCTTCAGAAACACAACAGCAGAAGCCGTCGAACTTGGCTTTAAGGGTACAACTGATCTCACGACCAATGCCAGCGACTACTTCGTACGCAATGCGTCTTACCTGAAGTGTAGCAACATGACTTTGGGATATAGCTTCCCTGCATTGATCAAGACTGGTGCTGAGAAGATTTGCAGCGGACGCATCTTCTTCACCGTACAGAACCCATTCATCATTACCAAGTACAAGGGTATCGACCCAGAAGTAAGCAGTGGTATCGACAGCAATCCTTACCCACGTCCAATAAGCTTCCAGCTTGGTTTGAATCTTAACTTCTAAAATACAAAAAAGGAGACAATTATGAAAAAAATATTTATAACGACTGCAATGGCAAGTATATTGTGCATGGGCTTTGTCTCTTGCGCAGACGAACTGAATATCAAGTCCATTGACCCACAGTCTTCCCCATCATATACAGTAGATGGTCTCTTGGCCAAGCAGTATGCTACGCTTGGTCTTACTGGACAGAAAGGTCCTGCTGGTTCAGCAGACTTGAGTGGCGACGAGGGTGAGAGTGGATTCATCCGTACCATTTTCAACCTGCAAGAGTTGATGACCGACGAGACAGCATGGGCATATCAGAACGATAATGCTATTGCCCCTATCACCAACTTCAGTTGGAATAGTGGTAATGACCGTGTGAACTGGGCATATCAGCGCCTCATTTTCGACATCACACTGTACAACCAGTTTATTTTCGAGCAGTCAGGTAGCTTGAGCGAAGACAGAATCGCAGAAGTTCGTTTTCTCCGTGCTCTGAACTACTATTATTTCCTTGACCTGTTTCGCAAGGCTCCATTCAAGGACACTTTCGACAACAATCTCCCTACCGAGAAAAGCGGCAAGGATCTCTATGAGTGGTTGGATAATGAGTTGACCACCATCGAACCTATGATGGCTGAGGTGGGCGCTTATAATAACAGTGAGAATTTTGGACGTGCAGACCGTGGTGCAGCTTATGCTCTCCATGCCCGCTTGGCTCTTAACTCTGAAGTTTATACCAATGGTCAGGTAAAGGACTACCAGAAGGCTATTCATTATTGCGACGAGATTATCAACAGCGGTAAATACGATCTTTGTCGTGCAAAAAAGAATGGCTGGAGCGGTTATCAGCAGCTGTTCATGGGCGACAATGACTGCAACCCTGAGGCTATGCAGGAAATCATCTTCCCTATCCGCCAGGATGGTTTGAAGGCTCGTGCGTATTCAGGTACCACATACCTCGTATCAGCAGCTACTATAGGTGGTATGCCTTACGCAAGCACACAAGACCCATGGAAATGTATGTTTGCCCGCGAAAATTTGATTGAGAAGTTCTTCCCTAACAAGGACATCCCAATGGCTACAGTTGATGATGTTTTGAGCAATCCTACACAAGAAGAGGTGAGAGCTAAGGATAGCGAGAAGGGCATCGGTACAGCAGACGTAATCGCAAAGGCTGGAGACGACCGCGCCCTGTTCTATATGGGTGTAGGTGGCTGCGAAACAGGCAAAGTTCGTACTATCAATCCAGGTGAGAACATCACAGGTCCTCTGAATGGTGCATCTTTTGTAAAGTGGAGCAATCTCCATGCAGATGGTTCCACACAGCACGATCAGAACTATTCAGATACAGACTTCCCTATGTTCCGTTTGGCAGAAATCTATCTGACCCGTGCAGAGGCTAAGTACCGTCTCAACGGCAGTCAGGAAGGTTTGGCTGACATCCAGTTAGTTCAGGACCGTGCCAATCGTCAGATAAAAGCTACATCAGTAGATGAGCAGACCCTTATCGATGAATGGTGCCGCGAGTTCTTTATGGAAGGTCGCCGTCGTTCAGACTTGGTTCGCTTTGGCTTGTTCACAGGTTCTAAGTACCTCTGGAGTTTTAAGGGTGGTGTAGAAAAAGGTGCTGGTACTCCAGCATACTACGACATCTATCCAATGCCAGACAATGAGATCAAGAACAACCCTAACTTGCATCAGAACCCAAAATACTAAATTGTTAGGAAACAAGATTTAATTTAAAGAAATCAATTATGAAAAAGATATTCAAATTAATGTTGCTGCCAGCATTGGTACTTCCTTTGCTCTTTACATCCTGTGATGAAGACAGAGACAGCAACCCAACATTGGATCTGAGTCATCTTGCTGAGGGATTTGTATTGAACACTCCTGCTCTTGCAGAAAACAATACCTATGATCTCAAGAGTGCAAAAAACCTTGTGCTTACATGCTCTCAGCCAAATTATGGTGATGCACCTTACGCAGTGAAGTACTATGCACAGGTTTCTATCGACCCTGCATTCGTCAATGATCCTACAACCACTCATACAGAGTTGGCGACATACGCAGAGAATGCAAGCAACTTGGAATTTAATGCATCCGAAGCAAACGATGCTATCGTATCACTGTTCCAGGCAGCCAATCCAGACACAAGCGTTCCTGAGGAAATGCCTATTTACGTCCGTCTTCGCGGAGTCATTAGCGGTACTTTGAATCAAACCTTGGGCGAGACCTATTCAAATGTCATTACCCTGCCTTCTGTCAAGGCTACCTACGAGGCTCCTGACGCTAAGTTCACTGACAACCTCTTCTTGATTGGAAGTTCTATCCAGACTCCATGGCAGAGTTGGAAAGCTATTCCTAAGGTAGAAGGCTTGGATGGCAATTACTATGGTATCATCTACGTGCCAGCTGGTGGCGAATTCAAGTGGGGTACCGAGAACAATGACTATCGCGGTATTAACCGTCTTAAGGAAATCAACGATGAAGCTGGTGCAGGTATCTCTGCAGGTGAGGAGCAAAACATCAAGGTAGCCAATGCTGGTTGGTACACTCTTCACTTCAAGGGTAAGATTACCGAAGACAAGAAGAACATCGACTGGACACTGACTGTTTACAAGACTCAGGTATGCCTGATTGGTACTTGTATTGGTCAAAGCACTTGGGGCTTTGCTGACGATACAGCTCTGACACCTCCAGCTGATCCAACTGGTGAATGGGTTTCTCCTGCATTCACTGCCAGCGAAGAGCTTCGTGTTGCAGTCAAGGTAGGTAGCATCGACTGGTATCGCACAGAGTTCACTATTTACAATGGCGAAGTGTTCTGGCGTAAATATAATATGCCAAACAACTGGGCTGAAACCATGGGTGCAGATTACTCTGTTAAGCCTGCCGTTGGCACGAAGTTGTATGTCAACTTTGATACAAATAAAGCAGAAGTTAGATAATTTAAGATCAAAGCAAAATGAAAAAGACATTTTTATATAGCTTAGCAGTCTTGGCAAGTTTAACACTTGCCAGCTGCAACGGCGACTACGATGATTGGGCTCAACCACAGCACAATCCACAGGAAGCCTCAGCTGCCAAATATGGTATCACCTTTACAGCGGGTCCTGAAGCAGAATGTAATATGCCTGACGAAGATGGAGTCATCAATCTCGTCACAGTCAATTCAACAGATGCCAATGTTACAGGCTATACATTGAAAGACTTGAAAGTGAATGGTGAAGCTATCAAAGGCGAAATCAGTGGCAATAGCATTCAGGTAGATGCTACTGAATTGGAGAAGATTCTTTGCAACGAGAATAAAACTCGCGCCAGCGTTGCAAGTAACATCAAAGTTGAGTCAAAGGTTACAGTCAATCTGGCATCAGGCGATGCTGTTGCCATCAACACAGTAGGTGAAACTACAGGTAAGATTACAACATCCCCAACTCCTGCTATCGACGAGAATGGCTACTACATGCTCGGTGAGGTTAATGGCAATGACTGGGATGCGACAAATCCTGTATGGATGACCAAAATGTCAGATGGTGTGTACCAGCTTAAAGTCACCACAGTGAAAGACAAGAACTACTTCAAGTTCTACGAAGGCAGCAAGTTCGAAAGCGGCAACTGGAATGTTATCAACAAAGGTGTCATGGGTTGCGAGAAAGACGGTAGCGAAGATGCTTCTGGTACAATCTATTATACTGGCGACAGCTGGGGTACTCCACAGACAATGGTTATCGCAGGTAAGGGCACATGGATTGTAACTCTCGACATGAACAACCTGTCTTACTCTGTAGGCAAGCCTATCCTCTATATGGCAGGTGATGCTAATGGATGGAAGCAGATTGACGTCCTCAATAGTAATGATGGTGTTAACTTTACAGGTTATATGTACCTGAACCAGAATGGCTTCAAGTTCAGTACTCAGCCAAACTGGGATGGTACCAACTATGGTGCTGACTTTGATACAGCTCCTGATGCAGGAAACATCGTGATAACAGAAGAAGCAGGTTTCTATCAGGTAGATGTTGACTTGTCTGCGAAGACTTACACACTGACTCCATTTACTATTGGTATCATTGGCAACGCAACTCCTACAGGTTGGGATGGCGATACGAATATGACATACAATCCGGAAGAGCGCTGCTGGGAACTTAAGGACGTCACATTGAAAGATGGCGAAATGAAGTTCCGTCACACAAACGATTGGTCTCTCAGTTGGGGTGGAGAATTAGATAACCTCACTACACAGAATGGTCCAAACATCGTTGTAGCAGCTGGTACTTACGACATTAAGCTTGTGGTTAATTGGGCAGAAGGAACAGCAAAGTGTGTGATGACAAAGAAGTAAGCATTTGCTTCATCAAATAAACTTAAAATTAATAGGCGGCTCTCAATTCCGAGAGTCGCCTATTTTTTTCTTTCTCCTCATCCTTTTCAAGTATTTTTTACCTAAAACCTTGGAAGTTACGAGGAAAAATCGTATCTTTGCGGCAAATTAGAAATAACAATAAAGTAAAGCAATATGGATGTAGCTATAAATAAAATAACAACAACAATAACTGTTCCGCAAGTTGACTTCAACTTATTAAAGGAACTGGCAAAGAAGTTTGGCTGGGTTATTCAAACCGAAAAGAAAAGTGGAATTGAAGAAGCCATAGAAGATGTTAAAGCTGGCAGAGTATATCATGCAAAAGATGCTCACGACTTGATCAAACAGTGCTTACAATGAAATACTCTATTGACTTTACAAACAAATTTAAAAAGTCTCTTCGAAAAGGAGTAAAACGTGGTCTAAATCCAGTTCTCATTGAAAAAGCAGTAGAAAAACTAGCCAATGAGGGTAAACTACCACCATCATATAAATCACATAAACTTCATGGAAACTTTGAAGGGATATGGGAATGCCATATAACCCCTGATTGGTTGATGCTATGGGAACAAAACGACGAAAAACTAACGTTGCTGTTCCTCAACAATGGAACCCATAGCGATTTGTTTTGACAATAATATATTGAACTTTCGTAAGGGAGGAAAAGAATATGGATAGTTTGAAGGCTTATCGTGATGTCAAGAACTCTATAGATACGGCTTTGGAAAAGGTATCAACGGCCACAGAACTTCCACTGGAAGAAATTCAGAAAATGAAGGAATAAGAATAAATTATTAGGCGGTTCTCGAACATATCGGGAGTCGCCTATTTTCTTCTCAAAAAAACTTTTCCACCCTAAATCCTTGCGAGTTTCAGAATAAAGTCGTATATTTGCAGATGAAATGTGACATTTTTAAATAAGATATTATGGCAGAACTTAAAGACAGATACATTCGTTTCGACTGGGCTATCAAAAGATTGCTCCGCCAAAAAGCCAATTTTGGCGTACTAGAGGGGTTCCTCACTGTCTTCCTGAACGAAGAGGTAAAGATTATCGACATTCTGGAAAGTGAAGGCAATCAGAGTGCTGCCGATGACAAATTTAACCGTGTTGATATCAAAGCAAAGAATAGCAAAGGAGAAATTATCATCGTAGAAATACAAAACACCAGTGAATTATACTATCTGGAGCGTGTTTTATACGGTGTAGCCAAGGCTATCACGGAACACATCAACCTGGGCAACAGCTACAAGGAGGTGAAGAAGGTGTATTCCATCAGCATTCTCTACTTCGACCTGGGAAAAGGTTCTGACTATATCTATGTAGGACAAAATAACTTTGTGGGTTTGCACACGAAAGACCAGTTGATAATTAGCACAAAGGAGAAGGACAATATCGTAAGGAAATCACCTTCAGAGATTTTCCCAACCTACATCCTTGTTCGTGTCAACGAATTCAATAGTGTAGCTAAATCGCCGTTGGAGGAGTGGGTCAACTACCTAAAGAACGGCGTTATCGCTGCCGACACCAAGGCTCCAGGACTGCAAGAGGCTCGCAAAAAGCTGAAATATTACGAGATGTCTGACGCCGAACGTCATGCATACGATGAGCATCTCAATGCCATCATGATACAAAACGATGTCTTGACCAATGCTAAGCAAGAAGGAAGAGCAGAAGGAAGAGCAGAAGGAAGAGCAGAAGAGAAAAAAGCCATTGCTCTCAGCCTGTTGGCTCAGAATGTAGCTCCAGAAATCATTGTACAGGCTACAGGATTAAGTATCGAAGAAATCAAAAAACTATAAATACCAGGCGGCTCTCGGAATTGAGAGTCGCCTATTCTATGAGTTTTTAACCAAATCAGTAAAGTTCGACCAACTTTCAACTTTGAATCCTCTTAGATCTCTGACAGATTTCTTAAACCACTCTATTTTAGAAAGCTCCATAACTGTTTTTACAAGTGCAGCCAAATCATCATTCATCGTCATGTATGTATTGCCTTGCTCCCACTCGAAACCATTCTTTTTTAGAAGTTCTTTTATTTCGTAGTAAGCTTTGTTGTAAGGTTCGCCATAGTATTTCTGTAAATCAGAAATAACCATATCAAATGCTAATGCGTACATACTGCCTCCTTTGAAGGTTCAAATAAGTCCTTATATCCAAAGAAGATGTTCCCATCTGCGGTTTTTGCGGAGATGACAATTCCTACGAAAGGATTGTTCTCAACTTCAATCACTTCGCCCTGTGTCCAGTCTTTGGCATGTGTCAAGTCTGGAGATATTAATACTTTGTCGCCTGTTCTCATAATCATAAAAATATTGTACTTATTCGGTGCAAAGAAAATGCAAACGAGCGCAAAGAAAGCTTGCTTTCAATTTGCCGAGTGCAGCTTTTCTTCTGCAAAGATACGACTTTTCCTCGTAACTTCCAAAGTTTTAGGGAAAAATGTAGGGATGGGGATAAAGAAAAATAGGCGACTTTCGGAATTGAGAGTCGCCTATTAATTTTAAGTTTATTTGATGAAGCAAATGCTTACTTCTTTGTCATCACACACTTTGCATAGCCTTCAGCCCAAGCATAAAGCTTGATGTCGTAAGTACCTGCTTCTACAGTGATGTTTCCACCATTCTTTGTTGTGAGGTTATCTAACTCTCCACCCCAACTGATGGCCCAATCGTCGTTGGCACGGAACTTGATTTCACCAGCACTCAATGTGATGTTCTTAACTTCCCAGTAGCCATTAACTTCCTTGGTATCCTTATTGTAAGGAACGTAAGTCATATCTACGTCTGAATCCCAACCTTTAGGTGATGCACTACCAATGATTCCAATAGATGTAATAGGAGTCAGAGTGTAAGTCTTCTTAGATAAGTCAACATCTACCTGATAGTAACCTGCAGGTTCTGTTATTACGATGTTCTTTGCATCTGGAGCTGTATCGAAGTTTGCGCCATAGCCTGTACCACTCCAGTCTGGCGCTGTAGTGAACTTAAATCCGTTCTGATTGAGGTACATGAAACCTGTGAAGTGTACACCATCACCTGTGAGATAGTCATATCCATCCCAGCCGTTAGCATCGCCCTTCATGTATAGTTCTGGGGCTGCCTTAATGGTATAAGAATAGTCCATCATGTTGAGAGTGAGCACGTACTTGCCAGGCTCTTTAATAATACCTGCACCAGGGCCAACGTTTGTCAAATCACCTTCCATGCTGGAGCTTCCGTTTTCCTTAGGTCCTACTACGCCATCAGCCCAGAAGTTACCGGCATCAATGTTCTTCTTAGGAATAATCTTCCAATACTGGTCAGCCTTTTTTGTTTCGAAAGTGATAGTGAATTTAGGATCGTCATATACATCTTTGTCGCTGTGCATGAATGCCTGTTTAGCACTTACAGTATTCCAACCGTCAACGCCTTCGGCATTAAACATATCACCTACGAGATAGTAGCCAGAATCAATGAATGGAGACTTTGGAGTCATCTCAAGGTTAAATTTACCAGCATCAATAAGAACAGCATCACCATTTTTGATTGCATTTAAATAAACATGGGCAACAAAAGGGTGAGCTATAGGACGCTTGCCATAAAAAGATACTATTACTTCTGAAAGTTCTGCAACAGCGGACTTACCCTCAATGCTTGCATTAACGTTTTTCTTGATTGCATTATCTTCTCCTTGAGGAATAATCTCTAAGCGAGCATTATCAAGTGTAAAACCTTCAGGAAGAGCTGCTTCGCTCAATGTGAAGATACTGACACTATCTGTTGTCACACTGGAACAGTCGATGGACTGAACTACTGGTGTTGCAGTAAAGCCAGGAATCGTGATGGCTTCTTCCTGTGGATTGTGCTGTGGTTGAGCCCAATCATCGTAGTCGCCGTTGCAGCTGGCAAGTATAACACTTGCCAAGACTGCTAAGCTATATAAAAATATCTTTTTCATTTTGCTTTCATCTTAAATTATTTAACTTCAGCTTTATTTGTATCAAAGTTGACATACAACTTCGTGCCAACGCCAGGCTTAACAGAGTACTCTTTACCCACGTTATCTTCCCAGCCTTTTGCCATATCCTTTATACGCCAGAACACGTCGCCCTTGTAAATAGTGAACTCTGTGCGCCACCACTCGATGTCACCGACCTTGACAGAAACACGAAGTTCAGAACTTGCTGTAAATGCAGGAGATATCCATTCTCCATTTTGATTATCTGGAGGTGTCAGAGCATTTTCATCAGCAAAGCCCCAAGCGCTTTGTCCAATACAACCACCAATCAGGCAAACCTGAGTCTTGTAAACAGTCAGTGTCCAGTTGATGTTCTTCTTGTCTTTGGAAATCTTACCCTTAAAGTGGAGAGTGTACCAACCTGCGTTGGCTACCTTGAGGTTTTGGTCGTCACCTGCAGTGATACCTGCACCAGCTACATCGTTGATTTCCTTGATTTGGTTGATGCCGAGTTTGTCATTGATCTCAGAACCCCAATTGAATTCGCCACCAGCAGGCACGTAGATGATACCATAGTATTCGCCATCCAAGCCTTGTACCTGTGGAATAGGTTTCCAACTCTCCCATGGAGTCTGGATAGAACTTCCAATCAAGAAGAGGTTGTCAGTGAACTTAGCGTCAGGAATAGTAGCCTTCACAGAAGGCAAGGTGATGACATTTGAATAGGTCTCGCCCAAGGTTTGATTCAAAGCACCGCCAATGACTGCACGAAGGCGGATATAAACTGGCATCTCGTCAGGAAGATTTGCATCAGGATTGGCAGCCCGGAAGAGAGATACAATAGCTTTGTTTACTTCGTATGCATCAAAATCCAAACTGCTTGGATTCTCTGCATATGTCGCCAACTCTTTATGAGTGACTGTAGGATCGCTGACGAATGCAGGGTTGATAGATACCTGCGCATAATACTTCACAGGGTAAGGTACTCCACCATAATTTGGCTGAGAGCATGTCAATACCAAGTTTTTTGCATAGTAGGGGTCGTAGGTATTGTTTTCTGCAAGAGCAGGAGTGTTCAATACAAATCCCTCTGCAAGATGACTCAGGTCCAATGTAGGGTTGCTGTCTCTGTCTTCATCACAGGATGTAAAGAGCAAAGGGAGTACCAATGCTGGCAGCAACATGAATTTGAATATCTTTTTCATAATTGATTTCTTTTAATTAAATCTGGTTGCCTAACAATTAGTATTTAGGATTTTGGGTCATGTTAGGATTGTTCTTGATTTCATTGTCTGGAATAGGATAGATGTTGTAGTATGATGGAACACCAGCACCTTTTTCCGCACCACCCTTGAAACTCCAGAGATACTTAGAACCTGTGTACAAGCCAAAGCGAACCAAGTCTGAACGACGGCGACCTTCCATGAAGAACTCACGGCACCATTCATCAATAAGGGTCTGTTCATTTACTGATGTAGCTTTCGAGGCACGGTGGGCACGGTCCTGAACCTTCAGGATGTCATCCAAACCATCCTGACCAAGGCGATACTTAGCCTCTGCACGGGTCAGATAGATTTCTGCCAAGCGGAACACAGGGAAGTCTGTATCAGAATAGTTCTGATCGTGCTGTGTGGAACCATCTGCGTGGAGATTGCTCCACTTTACAAAAGACGCACCATTCAGAGGACCTGTGATAGCCTCACCAGGATTGATTGTACGAACTTTGCCTTCTTCGCAGCCACCTACACCCATATACAACAGGGCACGGTCGTCTTTAGCCTTTGCGATCACGTCGGCAGTGCTGATACCTTTCTCGCTATCTTTTGCAATCACCTGTTCTTTAGAAGGATTTTTCAAGACATCATCAAGAGTAGCCTTAGGGATGTCATTCTTGTTAGGGAAGAACTTCTCTATCAAATTTTCGCGGGCAAACATACATTTCCATGGGTCACCTGTGCTTGCATAAGGCATACCGCCGATAGTGGCTGCCGATACGAGGTAAGTGGTACCTGCATACGCACGGGCTTTCAAACCATCCTGACGGATAGGGAAGATGATTTCTTTCATGGCCGCTGGGTTGCAGTCGTTGTCGCCCATAAACAACTGTTGATAACCGCTATAGCCATTCTTTTCTGCACGGCAAAGATTGTATTTACCTTCGCCTTCACCTACGTTGTTGAGAATCTTGTCGCAATAATCGATAGCCTTCTGGTAGTCCTTCACCTTACCCTCGGTATAAACTTCAGAGTTAAGAGCCAAGCGGGCATGAAGTGCGTATGCTGCACCACGGTCGGCACGTCCGAAATTCTGACTGTTATTATAAGCACCCATCTCAGCCATCAGAGGCTCTATGGTGGTCAACTCATTATCCAACCAGTCGTAGAGATCCTTTCCCTTTTTCTCGGTAGGGAGACTATCGTCGAAAGTGAGCTTGAATGGAGCCTTGCGATACAGGTCAAGGAAATAATAGTAGTTCAGTGCACGGAGGAAGCGAACTTCTGCGATTTGGTCTTCGCTCAGGCTGCCTGATTGCTCGGCAATAAACTGGTTGTACAGAGTAATGTTGAAAATGAGACGCTGGTATGCCCAGTTTACACGGTCATTACCGCTATTCCAACTGAAATTGGTGATAGGAGCGATGGCATTATCGGCCTGATATGCCCATGCAGTCTCGTCAGTCATCAACTCTTGTAGGTTGAAAATGGTACGGATGAATCCACTCTCACCCTCGTCGCCGCTCAAGTCTGCTGAACCAGCAGGACCTTTCTGTCCAGTAAGACCAAGAGTAGCATACTGCTTGGCCAAGAGACCCTCTACTGTATATGTTGGGGTGGACTGTGGGTCAATGGACTTGATATTCAGTTCGTCTGCGCAAGAGACAAAGCCCATGCACAATATACTTGCCATTGCAGTCGTTATAAATATTTTTTTCATAATTGTCTCCTTTTTTGTATTTTAGAAGTTAAGATTCAAACCAAGCTGGAAGCTTATTGGACGTGGGTAAGGATTGCTGTCGATACCACTGCTTACTTCTGGGTCGATACCCTTGTACTTGGTAATGATGAATGGGTTCTGTACGGTGAAGAAGATGCGTCCGCTGCAAATCTTCTCAGCACCTGCCTTGAACAATGCAGGGAAGCTATAGCCCAAAGTCATGTTGCTGCACTTCAGGTAAGAAGCATTGCGTACAAAGTAGTCACTGGTATTGGTGGTGAGATCTGTTGTACCCTTAAAGCCAAGATTGACGGCCTCTGCAGTTGTGTTTCTGAAGAGATCGGTATCGTTAATTTTCGCCAACTCTGCTTTTGAGTTCAGGAAATCGTAGAACACATAATTACCGATAGATGCATGGAAGGCAGCACTGAAGTCCCAGTTCTTATAGATGAACTTGGTGGTGAGACCCATGATGACATCAGGAGCAGGGCTCTTGTAGCAATAACGGTCGTCATTGTCAATCTTGCCGTTACCGTCACGGTCAACATATACACCCTCAATAGGCTTGCCGTTCTCGTCGTAAACCTGCTGGAAAACATAGAAAGAATTGAGAGGTTCGCCAACCTTGTTCACCTGTACCAATGTGTTGTTACCACGAGACACCTTGCTACCTGTCCAAACCCAGTCTTTCAAGCCTGCCTCTAACTCTGTAATTTCATTGTGGTTCCATCCCACGTTGTAGGTTACATCCCAAACGAAGTCCTTGGTGACGATAGGCTTCACATTGAATGCCAATTCCACACCATAGTTTTCAAGAGAACCGATGTTCTTCAAGAGTTTGTCGCCAAAGTTAGTACCACCAGCGATCTCAATTTCTGACAACAAGTCAGTAGTCTTACGATAGTAACCATCGATATTGAAGCCGAAGCGGCCATTGAGAGCGGTGAAGTCAATACCGCCATTGTAGGTTGTGGTCTTTTCCCATGTCAGCTCAGTGTTGTATTTTGTTGGGCGCATGGTCTGATAATACTTGTCACCCAATGGATACTGTGCATAAGTGTCGCTGATGGTATATTTAGGAGTATAGTAGAAGTCGTCAATACCATTCTGCTGACCAGTCATACCCCAGCCCAAACGGAGCTTCAACTCATCAATCCATTTTACATTCTTCAAGAAAGACTCGTTGTTGATCTTCCAGGCAAAGGCTGCTGCTGGGAAGTAACCCCATTTCTTGCCCTTTCTGAAGCGAGAAGAACCATCGGCACGGAAGGTTGCTGTAAGCAAATAGCGGTCCAGCAAGTTATAGTTGAAACGTCCGAAGTAAGAAACCAAAGAGTTGTGACCCTTCCATATGGTGTTTGCCATGTATTGTGGGTTATTCACGTAGTTCCATTCTCCATTTACAACCTGTGGATTGTTATCTCTCAAATACTCATCGATACCGCTTCCTATGTTATAGGTTGTTCTGTGATAGTGGCTTTGCTCAGCACCTGCCATGATGTCGATGTCGTGCACACCAAACTTGTGGGCATATTCAGCAAAAGCTTTTCCTTCGATGCTGTATTTGTATTGATGGTCAGTACCATACCAACCAAAATAGTTGTTGGATGATGAATACTTGTTAATATCATTATGCTGCTTGGCATCAGTGTACTGTGCACCGATGGCAGCATGCAAATGCAAGTCTTCGAAGCCATGAATCTTATAATCTACCTCTAAGTTTGAAGTTATGTCATGAGTATTGGCTATCATTTTTTGGTTGTTGAGGAGAGCCACAGGGTTCTGAGGAACTTGACTCTTGGCTATCTTTGTCCAGTTAGGATCTGTAATCTTGTCGCCTTTGTTATCCAGATACTGGAAATATCCACCTACACAATTGTACATCTCATCGTTTACACGAACAGGCTGTGTTGGATCCATGGTCAACGCATTACCGATGGCATCGCCAAAATTGGCATAGCGGTCCTTTTCGAACATATACTTCGCTGTGAAGTTGAAGTTCAAGTGCTTGTCGAGGAAGGAAGGAGCCAAATTGACAGAAGTGTTGAAACGCTTCATCCAGCTGGTTTTAACGATACCGTTGTTGTCTTCGAAACCTAAGCCAACACGGTAAGGCATATCCTTCAAACCGCCCTGTATGCTGAGGCTGTGCTTGGTAGAGATGGCAGTGCGGAAGATCTCGTCCTGCCAATCGGTGTCGGCTGTACCCAAAGCTTTTGTATCATAGCCTAAAGAGGTAAGAGCCTGCTTGTACTCGCTGGCATTCATCACCTCATATTTCTTCTGGATGGTTGACAAGGTAATATCACCATTATAGGTAACGGTAGGTCTCTGACCGGCACGTCCCTTCTTGGTGGTGATGATGATGACACCATTAGAAGCACGAGAACCATAGATGGCTGTTGCCGAAGCATCCTTCAATACTGTGAAGCTCTCGATATCGTTAGGGTTAATCATCGCCAAGATGTTACTTGTACCCGTCAGATTGTTATTATCAATAGCCAAACCATCGATTACATAGAGAGGGTCGTTAGAAGCCTTCAGAGAGGCACCACCACGGATACGAATCTGTGCGCCAGAACCTGGCTGACCGCCACCTGTCTGTACGTCAACACCGGCAATCTTACCTACCAACATATCAGAGGCACTGCTTGTGATACCCTTTGACATCTCATCAGGCTTGATAGCTGTAACAGAACCTGTCAAGTCGTTTTTCTTTGCGCGACCATAACCGATAACAACGACTTCGTTCAATGCCTTAGAGTCATCAACCATCGTAATAATCATGCTCTTGCTTGCTTGAACGGTTTTTGGGGTCATACCCAAATAGGTGAAAGTTAGGTTAGTACCAGGAGCTGCATCGATAGAGAAGTTACCATCCATGTCGGTAATACCTACGGTCTTACCGTTAGCAGTAATGGTAGCACCCATGACAGGCTCACCAGAAGCATCTTTCACTTGTCCCTTAATAGCACCAGATTGTGCAAAGGAACTCGCTGTCAGGAGAAGACCACTTGCAAGGGTCAACGCTCTGAGAGGCAATTTAATTTTTACCTGCTTCATCATTTGCTTGATTTTTAAGTCTGCAACTAGCCTTTACCTAGAAGGGTTTCGAATGCCTCATGTACCTAAAAGCGTACCTAAAGGGGGCTTGATTTGGTCTAAAAGACTCACCGCCTCCACCTTTTTTCGGTTCACTATCTCAGCATATACTTGCGTGGTCGTGATGTTTTGATGACCCAACAGTTTGCTGGTGGTATAGAGGTCCACTCCCATCGTCAGCAAGGTGGTGGCAAAGGTGTGGCGACTTGTATGAAAGGTTACAGGCTTTTCAATGCCCGCCTCCCTAGCCCATTGCTTCATTCGGTAATTGACAGAGAAATACGATGGCAACGAAAAGACCTTGTCTTCTACCCTAGCCTGTCCCCTTGCAGGCATCCATGCCAAGGCATTCTCCGACAAGGGTATCGTCACCACATGGCGACTCTTCACCATCTGCTTGCTAATATAGTATCCCTCTGTACCCTTCCCGATATCAGCCCATCGCAACGACCTTACATCACTAAGGCGCAAGCCACAGAAACAAGCAAAGAGGAAGGCGCATTTCACGGTATCAGCCTTGCACGGCGTAACCATCAGCAATTTGATTTCCTCTATGCTGAGATAACAACGCTTACTCTCTTGCTTGCTGAGCATTTTGCGTTCTTCTTTCTTTAATAGTTTAGTGGGATTCTTGGGTATGATGCCTTCTCTCACAGCCTCATTCAATACGGTAACAAACGTGTTGAAATAGAGTCTGGCTGTACCCTTAGCCAAATCTTTCTCATGATGTTCGCCCCGCATGGGCACATCCGTACCAATGGTCTTGGCATGAGCCAGATACTGCACCCAACCTTCACAATACGTCTTGTCCAGTTGTGCCATGCGGATATTCTCACCCTTGTATCTTATCAAATGCAAGAGGGTATGCTGGATGTTGGCAGCATGACTGCCACTCTGTCCTTGCTGTCTTTTTTGGTCTGCATATAGCAACATCCAGTCTTTTAAGAGCATATCCTTGGTCTTCATCTCTCGCTGATAGTTACCGTGGCTCATACTCCACTCTTTGATTCGCTCACATCGGATGAGGATGGCAGTGCGCAAAGTAGCTTCATTCTTTGCCTTTGCTTCCTTGTCACTTCCCCTTTTGTCATCTACCAGCAACAATCCCTTCAACCGCTCATAGGTATAGCCCCTACCCTTGCTTCCAGCTTGATAAGTACGGAGATAGATAGCCTTGTTGCCATTCTTCAAAGGTTTCACCCAAATCTTGATGGGTTCCTTCGCTTTTGTTTTAGTTCTCTTTTTCGCCATAATCTTTACTGTTTCGTCTGTGCAAAATTATACGGAAAAACTATCTTCTTCAAGTCTTTCAAGTTAAAGTACCTAAAGATGTACCTAAAGAAACAACTTAACGAGTAGATGCAAACGATTGCACAAATCGTTTGCATCTGGTTGCTTCTTTATTCTCTTTCTATCCACTCTTCCTTTTATTTGATATTTGTATTATCGAGAGGAAATTTATGTAAAATAAGCCGCTTTCTTTGTCTGCAAAAGTACGAAAAATCCTTGTATTATGGCAAGCATGGCGCTCTCGCCAATAACTTCGACACAACGCTCCCTGCTA
>ERZ1034865.175-NODE-175-length-46450-cov-13.950426_pt1 | contig 46450 bp, 70 predicted proteins | sample MGYA00520632_ERZ1034865 | MGnify/ENA primary metagenome ERZ1034865 (study PRJEB33766, sample SAMN09781738) | gut metagenome | biome: gut microbiome | host: Homo sapiens | place: Madagascar | study: EMG produced TPA metagenomics assembly of the PRJNA485056 data...
ACTAGAAGTAATATTACTATTAGTATTAAGATAGTGTCTTAAAACCTGAAACCCAGTTATAGCTTTATTTTTTAATTTGTTACAAATCTTAACATTTTCTTTACATCCTATTTTTCTCATCTGAATTATCCCTTTATTTTTTAATTTGCTTGATGTAGAATTACCATTATTGGAAATGGAGAGAAAAAGATGAGTACACATGTATATAAAACTCAAGGTACCTGTGCTAAGAACATTATTATAGACCTTGATGATGAAACAAAGAAAATTAACAGCCTTAAGTTTGTTGGTGGGTGTCAGGGGAATTTATCTGCCTTAGCTAAAGTTTTAGTTGGAAAAACAGCACAAGAAGTTATTACCTTATTTAAAGGTAATACCTGCGGGAACAAACCTACCTCTTGTATGGACCAACTTACTAAAGCCTTAGAACAATACTAACATTCGTAACCACATTTGAAGCAGACGTGTCCATTCTTTTTATTATAGTAAAGTTTACTATTACAACAAGGACATCTCCAGCTTCTGTATTTTCTTAGTTTATTCTGTATCCCTTTGAAGACTTCTTCGAGGGATACATGTCTTCTAAGAGTACCTAGAAGTTGTTTCTTGCTACCTTCTAAGTTAATCCCGTGTTCTGCTGCTAAAATTCTAACTTCTTCCAAGTCTAGGTTATTTATAAACATGAAATATATCTGAGAATACTTTTTAGCTCTTCTTATCTCTTTGAACTGTAAATCCTTAGAGACTGCAATTACACCTACTTTGCTAAACTGTTGGTGAGCGTCTATTATGTCTAATACTTCTTTCAGATGCTTCTCGTGTGCAAGCACATATACAAAGTTAAAGAAAGTAATATATGAGTTTAACTGCTTATATAATCGGTCAGTATTATCCTGCTCAGACTTAATTTCAAAACCATAGAAAATATTATTCTTAAAGTCAAACCCTGCTAAGTCTACTACATTAGTGGAGTTTATGCCATACTCGTTACAGAACTCAATATTCTCTTGCTCAAAGAACTTCATGTTTCTTTTCATAAAAGCAGTACGTATATCTATATCACGAATTCTACCATCATTCTTCTTTGTTGGATTTGTCATCTTCTTTTACCTGTTCTTTTTCTTCCACATCTTCTGATTTTGTTCAAGACATTAACTGAACACAAATTTCTCTAGGCATAACACTTCTCCTATGTACCTCAGGGAACAATTTAACCTAGTTGTGGTTGACAATTAGTTGACAAGTTGGTAATATAGTAATTGAAATAAGTGAGTACGTTATATAAAATTACAGGAGGCTAAAAATTATGTACATCAGACATACGTCAAACCCAAAAAATGAAACTAACGATTGTGCTATTCGTTCTTTCGCAAATGCTGAAGGTAAAGAATGGAAAGAAGTAGCGAAAGAAGTTTTTGACATGGCACTAGAACAATACAGAATGCCAAATGACTTCTTTGTAATCTGTGACTATGCAGACAAACACGGTTATGAAGAAGGTTATGTATATCCAGATACACCTATCACAGTTGGTCAGTTTGTTGCACAACACCCTACAGGTAAATATGTTCTATTGTTAGAGGACCACGCATTATCTGTAATCAACGGTGACTACTACGACCTTGTAGATTGTGCTAATGCTAACATCAAGCAATATTGGACAATTTCAGAATAATGTTAAACATTAATAGAACTTTAAGGACGGTTAGAAGAACATGCTCATTACTGATAGAGACCCTATACTGGCTGCGAAAGCCACTCCAGTGGAACTTATACCGACAATTGCGAAGGCAATCAATGAAGGGTATAAGAAGGCTCAAGTACAGGGGTATATCCAGAATAATAAAATATCTCCCTTGGCAGATTTAGTTCATAACGACCTCACCTACAGTAGAAAGAACTGTGAGTGGTATATAGAGTTCTATAAAGAATTGAGAGATATTGCAAGAGTATCTACCATCATAGATATACCAGATATTTATATATCTACTACATTAATAGTTCAGGGGATTGCTTTTATAGCGAACCCCTTGAACTTACACAATCCACTAATGGATGAGTACTACTATGACCTCTTTAAAGCAAACAGACCCTTATACGAGAACACACCTGACATACATACTATAAGTAGACTACTATTAGTAGATATGAAACCAGAATTTGTAGACTTTGTGAAAGGAGTGCCTCACTGGCTAGTTAAGATGAATGAAGAACTAATTTGTACTTATGACCCTTCTACTAGAAGACATATTAAGATTACTATTGAAGATAATAAGTTACACTATTATACTTCCATTATCAGTGATAACTGGAAAGAAATAAAAGATGTTCCAAGAGAGATGGACTGTGTAGTGAAATATTTAATATCTAACAGACCTAACTTAGCTTTGACTGATGAGAGCTAGATAAGCAATATCCGCGTCAGTTAGCACTTTGTTGAACACAAATATAGAAGAATTTTCTACACCTGGAATGTAATAGTACATAGGCTTTTTAAAGTCCCCTGTACTTGAAGTCTGGGTGTAATTTCTTAATGTACATCTATCTTTAATATTTTGGTTTGGTCCTAGATAGTTAAATGTCCTGTTAATAAATCTTTCTGGTGTATTGTTAAGCAATTTAGTTCCCATATACATTTTTACTTCTGGGTTTTGAACATCACCGTTATATAAATAAGAGAACATTACCTCTTTATTTGCTATAGAAACTTTTTCTTCTTCTGTTGGGAAATAAATATATCTGAGATGTCCAACAGCTTTTCGTTCATCTGGCTTTACCTTTGACGCGTCATAGCAATATATAGTAAATTGAAGTCCATAATCTTTACGTACTTTATCATAGATAATACGTATATCAAAATAATATTCATCCTCATTTGGGTTTACTTTCCCAAGTATAATACTATCTTCGGAGAATGTACCTAAACGTGTTGTGTGTACAAGAGACATTGGAACACTTAAGTCGATATTGTCTCTGTTACATATTTGTAAATCGCCAGATACTGTCATTACAGACGCGTCTAATTGTTTCACTGCAACAAAACTTGTAGGTGTCTTGTAAAACCCAACAGCATTGTTTAACTCAACTTTTGTGTAATTATTACCTTGTACATCTTGGAAATACTCGTCACCTTGTGCGGGTGTTACAAGAGTGTAGTGATTACCAAGACTATCAATATACTTGTTATTTGTGCTGTCTTTAAGGTTCTTTATAGAGTAATGTGCCGACTTCTCACTTGGGTAATAGAAACAGTCAGTCATACTGTCTAACCCTAACCTCTTAATTGTTTTTTCATAACGGCCTAGGAGTAAAATATTACGTAAGCACTCTATGGTCTTATTATGTTCCTGCATAAATACTTGGGCTTTATGAAAACCTAGTTCACGAGAGTTAATATCAATACTTCTCTCTAAGTCCATCTGAGAAAGAGTTAAAGCACTAAACATTCTCTTCATTTTAGGTTGTAACGCATACTCAGAATCGTCTAACTTAATAGAGTAATTCTTATAATGCTCGTTTTCAAAAGTTAATGATAATGATAAGTTTACTATTAAATCATAAGTGACTTCTCTAGTTTTAACTAACGAAAATCCAGACGCATAAGCAAATAGACTTTTTTCATTGTTAATAGTTTCGTAAAGACCTATTTCTTGTACTGTAACATTTCCGACAAAATCTAGTTCAGTCTTAATAGTAGCAACGTTATCCTTTAAAGAAACATTTTCGTCAGATATTGGAAAAGTTCCTGTCTCATTACCTAATTCAGTAATATTTGCAGAGTAAAGTTGGTTTTGCTTATCCCCTACAGCAACGTGTGTAAAGTTAAAAGGTTCAAAATATTCTGCTTCTGCAATTCTTTGAAGTACTCTTTTTCTTCCGTAGTTTGTAAGGGTAAGTTTTCCAGATACTTTTTCAGTTGTACTTGCTATTGTTACTGTATTAGACAAGGGTTTACTCCTATCAATGCCATCATGTTATAAGTTGTTGCTCTTATATAATCTGGACTTAATTCTTTCTTTATAAGTGAAATTAAACACATCTTAGAGTCTATGTAATTTGTGTGCCCATTTAATGTGTGAACTCTTGATGTAAGAGGTAATGTTGTCTTAGTCATACCTTGATAGTTACCAGTACGAACAATGTCACCTGTCATAACTTTGCCATCAATCATTACAGTGAATCGTGGGATTAGTATATTATCTACTTTATTTATAACAGGGCTGTACGTGATAGTTGCCACGTAGAATGTACCTGCTTCAGGAACTGAATTTTCCCCAGTTATATAATCAACATAACTTGCTCTGTTTTGATATAATCTTATTTTCAACCTTCTATCTGTTGTTACTGAGATACAGAATGCAGGTTGGGTGTCATTATTTTGTGCACTGTTGTCTTTTGCAATTATTGTACACTCGTGTTCGTTCGTGTTTTGTGCACCTACGAACATTAAAGTAAATGGTGAGTCAGACACTTTGCCATCTTTAGCGATTACGAAATCAAAGTCAATATCTTCCTCAAGAGTGAAGTAATTACCTGAGTTTGACTTACTTATATATTCAAAGTTCAACCAAGGTGCAAGTCCTTCATACCCTGTCTCATATAGTGTGCTTAACTTATCTGTTGCTAAGTTTATACCTCTTGATGATAAATCTGGAATAGCAACAGCAGACGTAACATCGTTGTTTGCTTGGAACACCCAGAAAGAACTAATATCGCTTAGCTCTGCGATATTTAACATGTTTGCGTAAGTAGTAGATACTGCAAAGTTTGAATATTTAACTTTGTCATTAACTATTTGTTCATATAACTGTTGTGGTCTATCATAACCAATAATTCTTGAGTTATTAGAAATTTGCTCTGCTAAGTTAGCTTCAACAAATAGTAAGTTTTCTTCAAATGTGTTTAACTCATCTACTGTTGCAAAGTTGTTGTTCGGGTCAAGCACAATTTGCTCGTATGCACCAGTTAGTGCTTTTGAGTAAAACACAGCCTTTAACTGAATAGCGTTGTAGTGATTAGTGTCAGTACTCGGCTTAGGTATTGGTTGCATTGTGCATACGGCAAACAAGTGGTCTATGTTATCAATAGTTTCATATATACCTACTTCACGTAAGTCAAAGTTTGCAAGTGTTTCAGGAACAGTGATGTTTAATTCTACTGCAACCGCGTTGTTGTTACTATCACTTACAAGTGACTTTGTGTTAATAGCAACTTTACCATCAGTAACAAGTGCACCAAGTGCTTTTGTGTCACCATCTGTAAAGTACTTTTTGAATGCACCCTCAGAGTAACCAGCGTCACCTAAGACTTTAAGTTCATCTTGATACCAGTTGTAGCAACCTACCCCTGCTTTATATAAGAATAACTTGTCGTCTTTACTTAATGATGCAAGTCTGTCCATACCATATTTTGTAAATACCCAGTAAAGGTTATCAGTAGTATTGTATATATCTGCCATCTTTTTCCGTTCCTGTTCCCTATCAATAATTTAACAGCCATACTGTTAAATTCTATTTTATCAATACAGGGACACTGGGGAGAATACAATAATGGCGAAGACAGAGAAAACTCTGGCAAACGACCTTGTAAAATTAAGAAAAGCAGACTCTTATAAAGAGTTCCCTGCAGGCTACTTTCATAACGTACCAGATATGGCAGGGTTTATATACCAATTTGGGTGTGGGGAATATTCTCACATCTATCTTTTGTTAGATACAAGTAATAGTAATTACGCTAAAGATTATTATGAAAAAGATAACTATTATTTCTTAGTGTATAAAGCACGAAGTTTAAAAAGTTTCATTAAGTCATTTTTTGAAATTTCCAGTGAAATAATGGATAGAGTAAATTCTATCCTAGATAAAGAAGCATCAGACGCTGATGAACGTGCAGGTGGTGTTCCTCACGGTTATAAGTTGAACAAAGCTGGTGAAATTATCGTAGACCCTATTGGTGCAATAGAAGTTAAAAAGATTTACAAATTGTATACTCAGGGTTACTCAATCCGTAAGATTGCAAGTGAACTTAAGTCAAACTATTCACACGTTCACGATGTACTTTGGGATTACAGATATGAAAAAATGCAACCAAAGATTGTTTCAGATTCAATTCTTAAAAAAGCAAGACAATTGATGGATAAAAACCGTAAGAACAGAACAACACAGAAGGACTAAGGCAGATAATGGCAACTATAGAATTAGCAGATGTAGTAGAATCAATATCAAGACTTCAGTTAAACTATACATCTTTAGCAGACCAATTTTATAACATATTTTTCAATCCAGAACCAATGAACGTAACTATTGTGTTCAAAGATGAAAATGGAGAAGAACTTGAGGTAACTATACCAAACAGGGCTAAAGACCAAAAGTTTATAACTAATGGTGAGGGCTCACCTATTGTAAATAGCACCCCTGCTGCAATCGGAACTATCTACCAAGATACGGTAAATGGGGAGCTGTATATTAAATACAACGAAGGTAACTCAGATTGGACTTGCATAGTGACTGCTAACGCTATGAAGTCTATCCTTAGACAAGGTAAAGGTTCTCCTGAAGGTGCTGAAGTTGCTTCACTTGGTGTTATCTATGTTGATACACAAAACGGTTATATGTACATGAAGCGTACTTCAACAGGTAATACTGGTTGGGTAAGAATTGACTCTTATGCTACTTCTAAAGTTACTGAAGTATTTACAACAGATAAAGAGCTTTCTTCTATTGTTCTTAGTGGTGTATGTGAGAACAAAGATGTTCTTAGTATCTATGAAGATGGTGTTAAATTAAACCCATCTACTTATGACATGCCTTATGGTGATAGAAAAACTATTATCTTACGTAAACCAATTAAAACACCAGGTGAAGGTGAGACTACTGAAATAATAGTAGAATACTTTGTAGATATTCACGTTGCAGAATCTACAGTAGAACAACGATTAGTAGACTATGCTAAAGAAGCAAGATTCTACTCAGAGGGTATTTCTGAAGCTGACTATAACCTTAACTACTTAGGTGAAGTTGCAGAGAAAGCTGACTTACCAGAAGATACTGCTAGTTTAAAAGTAGGTGACTACTACTATTGCATTCTTGAACAATGTAACTGTATCTGGGACGGAGCTGACTGGAAGTATGAATATTCTGCAAAATATTGGAGAGACCAAGCTAACGACATCTATACAAAAACTAACTTTGATATTACAGAAGCAGAAAAAGCTATTGCTGAGGCTGGTAAGAAAGCACAAGAAGATTTTCAACAGCTATATGATGATACTCATAACCTTGTAACATCTACAAGAGAGTACATTGACGAAAACTATGAGAAATTTAGTGAAGGCGTAAACCGTGTAGATAATTATGCTCAAGAAGTTTCTAAGAATAAAAATGCAGTTGCTTTAATGTTAGACGACGTTAAGAAGTTAGAGCAAAACACTTATAACTATGCTAACTACGTTGAAGTTACTGTAAATGATTTAGCAACTAAAACTGAGTTTAATGCTTTCAAAGATGAGTTAGAAACAGCATTAGAAGATGCTAAGACTACTTTAGATAGAGATATTCAAACAGTTAAGAATAATCTTACTATTAAAATTGACACAATCAATGAAGACTTAACTCAAAAAATTGCAGATGAAAGTTCTGAAAGAACAAAAGCAGTTACAAGACTTCAAGGTAATATGGACTTTAACCAGTCTACATTTGAAAACTGGACTGCTTCTCATAGTGACTTGGGTAGTTTTACTAACAATGCTGAGTATATTAACAGAACTAATTATCCAATAGATGTTAATGGTGTATACCATTATAGTCAAGCTATTGACATACCTGCAGATGACGCAAAAATTGATATGGTTGTAGTAAAAGATTGTTCTTACTACTCAGCAGATATTGGCGAGTATATGGAGTCTGTTACTCACGGTGATACAACGTTCACTTTTGATGTAACACCAGATTCTAAGTCAATTAACTTCTCACTCCCTGACCAGTTAAAGAGTGATAAGTATACAAAAGATTTCGATAATGTAGTTTGTACAGTTCGTTTATATCTTCAAAATGAATCTCAGTATATTCCATCAATAGACTGGGGTTATACTAAGATTACTTGGTTAGGTGCAGAACCTGAATTAGAAGCAGGGAAGTCGTATATTGTAGAACTAGTGTCTTACGATATGATGACTTCTTGGGAAGCACATGTTCTAGGTATTTGCCAACCAGCAATCGAACTTGACACATTTACATCAACCTTCTCTATTACAAGTAACGCTCTTGCTACACACGACTTACCTTCTGGAAATACTTCAGACATAAGAGTTGTTGCAGTAATTGACGGCAAAGAACTTACAGTAGAAGATAGCTTTGAATTTAACAACCAGACAGGTAAGGTTACAGTACCAATGGAAATTGAAAGAAGATTTATGGGCAAATCTTTAACAGAGTTACAAATTAAATCTGTTTACACCCCTGCTTTTGAGAGATTCTACGGTGATAACTTAGGTATTACTCTTGCTCAAGGAACTAACTACAACGTGACTTGTGAAAAAGAAAAGACAATAGATGCTTCCTTTATTATTCATGTTCAATCAGATATAATTGAAAGTTACATGAGAGGTGGTTTATCTCTTGACGATTATACTACTTACTTAACTCAGGTAGAAAACGAAAAAGGTTCTAACTACCACTTTGCCAATGACTTCCCTCAAGATTTAGATGAAAATGGTGACCCTAATGATAAATCAGGTATCTGGGTTATATCATCAGACCCTACGCATTACTGGGTATGGTATGAAAACATTGGTGAGTGGAAATCTTCTACACGTATAGTTCCTGACGGAAATGTTGTTACTCAACTAGACCTACAAGGAAGATTTAAGTTTGACTGGGGTAATGTTACTGAAACTACAAATATAACAGGAACATACTACTACTCACCTGCAATATCAAGTGCGGTTGGTGCAAACTTTGAATTTGGTGTAACAGATGGTGTTATGGTAGACCCTCTTGTTGCTAAGAGTGAAGATAATCACGTTACAAATATTCGTGTACGTTACAATGGATATGATGAAGGTAAAGCAATATCTGCTTTAGACTTATGTACAGTTAAAACAAATGGTAGAGTATCAGTAGACGCTGAAACAGTTACTACTTGGTAATATAGGAGATTAAAGTTATGAAAATTGACTGGGAAATTTTGTGGACACAAATCAAAGCGTGGTTCTTAGCTCTTGCAGCAAATATGTGGGAAGACTACCTTAAAGATGAAGTTAAGAATCAGATAGATATGCTTATTGCTCGTGGTATTAACCTTATCAACGCATATCATAACTCTGAAGATTACAAGAAGAAAAAAGAAATTCTACTTGATTTCATTTTTAAGAACATTAAACTTCCAGTATTCTTTAAACCTTTTAAGAACATAGCTAGAAGTATCTTAAGTAACTTCATAGAAGAGCAAGTTGAAAGAGCATTAAAAGCCCTAGAAGATTTGAATAAAGGCGTGTAGCTTACACGCCTTTTGCTATTAAATTCTATTCTGACTGGATAATCAGAATAGAGGAAGTACACGTGAACTTATTAACCCATAGAAAAGTCAAGCAAGGATATAGCGACAAATTTGTATTAACATTTGATAAAGAATCCAAACATGATAATGGGTTAATTTTTCGTGAACCAATGGATATTTCTGGTTGGAGCTTTGAGCTGTTTTTCCACAAAAACGTAGAACTTCAATGTGCTACTGCTTTGTTTGGATTAAAAGGTGATGTTCTTGATGGCAAAACAGGTAAGGTATACTTCAAGATACCTGCATCTGAAACTAACAGAAAAGCTGGTACTTATTGGTATACTCTACAGATAACTAAACCTAATGGTGCTGTAGTTCGTTCAGAGAGTGCTAAGTTTATTATAGCTGAGAGCTTAAATCCGTACTTTAGTGTATACAACAAGAAATAGAGGGATAAAGAAACAATGACTGGTCACTGCTGTAATAACGTGCATCTATCAATGGATGATACCTTTATTCAATGGGATGAAATCTTAGGTGACCCTTCCAAATCTACCTCTTTGAACGACTTTGTTGATTCAAAGATTAAAGGTATAGGGGATGACCTAGGGAAATTGTTAGATGATAAAATCAATGCTGCTACTGATAAAATCAAGGAAGACTTGGAAAAAGAAGTAGAAGCAATAGCATTAGACATTGACCCATACAAAATCAAGTATAAAGAAACTACTGTTGGCGACGCATTAGACGAGCTTAACGCTAGTGAATTTACTTGTACTATGGGACAATATGGTCCTTACGAAATAGGACAAAAATTCCCTACATTTACTGTGGGCTGGAGTTGTGCTGAAAACCCAAAAGAACAAACAATCACTAGACTTAGAGATTGCGCTCCAGTAGAACGTTACAAACTAGACCCATCAGTAAGGGAATATACATTCGCAAATGTATCAAGTACTGAGAAATTCATAATTGAAGGTGTTGATGGACGTGGGAAACCATTTACTGCATCAACAGAAGTTGCATTTAAACATCGCTGGTATCGTGGAACTTATGGTTTCACAGACCCTACAAACAAAGTTATCACTAACTTCTCTAGTGAGTTTGTAGATAAGAAAACTGACTTCGGAACAAAGATATTTGACTGTGAAAATGGTTCATATATTTACTTTGCTTTTCCAGATGATTTGCATTTAACTTATGATTTCTTCTCAAATGGTTTAAAAGATACCAACTGGACATCTGCAGTTAAGAACGTAACAAACCAATATGGATATGTTCATCCGTACAGAATCTACCGTACAGAGAACTTGTTACATGGGTACAATATTTATATAGAGGTAGAATCACATGACTGGTACTAATTTAAAAGGAACAAACGTTATTAGTATGATAGTACCTACTAATCATGCTGATACTTACGCAACACACGACTCAATATACGGTAAAGGTGGCTGGAGAGAAGTTGGAACTTTAGCAGAAAGAGATGCTATACCTGCCGAACGTAGAAGAAGAGGTATGGTTGTTTTTGTTAAAGAAACTTACAAGAGCTACCAATTAAAAAATTCAGATACTAATGGTGGCTGGGTACCATTCCCTGCAACAGAAGATGTATCTGATATTATCAATGAAGCAATCGCTTCAGGTACTATTGTTATAGATTTATCAAGCTGTGTTAAAAAGTCAGAATTTGAAGAACGTATGCAAGAATATTATACGTCTACAAAAGTTGATGACCTATTCAGACAAAACACAGAAGAGGTTAAAGAGTGGGTTGAGGATAAACACTATCTTACAGAACACCAATCTTTAGAAGCATATGTAACAAAAGAATCTTTAGCAACCACACTTGATAACTATGTTCTTGCGAGTGCATTAGAGCAAGAGTTACAAGCGTATTTAAAAATTGCTGAAATTGATGAACATTTAACAGATTATGTTAAGAATGATACGTTACAGTTATATCCTACTAAGGAAGAACTTACTACAACATTAGCAGGATATGCTACTACTGATGTAACAGATGCAATTAGAACTTCAGTAGAAACTCTTCAAAATGCTGGATTTGTAACTACTACAGAGTTAGCAGATAAGGGTTACTTAAATGCTGAAAATGCTACAGAACTTATTAAACAAATGGGTTATGTGGACAATGAAGCATTAACAACAACTTTAGCTTCATACGCAACAACAGATGCAGTTACAAAAGCTCTTGAAGTTTACCCTACAAAAGATGAAGTTCAGCAAACCCTTACAACTGGTGGTTACTTAACAGTAAAAGACCTTCAAGGTTATGCTACTGAGTTGTGGGTTAAAGACTATTTAGTGGGTAACAAATATGTACAGGTTAAAGACTTACAAGGTTATGCTACTGAAAAATGGGTACAAGACTATGTAAAACTTATAACTGGTGAAATTGTAGACTTAACATCTTACCAAAAGAAAGAAGATGAAAATCTTACTACAACTGATAAGACTATTGTAGGTGCTATTAACGAGTTAGCTAACAGACCTGCGGTAGATGCGTACACTAAAGCAGAGACAGACGAAAAGATTGCAGGGATACATATACCTTCTAAAGTTTCTGAATTAGAAAATGACGCTAATTACTTAACTGAACACCAATCTTTAGATGCTCTTGCTACTAAAGAAGAATTGGCTGAAGAAGTTAAAAACGTAGTTAAATACTCTGACTTTGAGTACAACGGTCAAAGAAAGACTATTCAACTTGCTAATTACGACTCTATTTCAGGGGTTGCTACTGATGGTGCTGGCCACAACTTGGCTATGGTATCTAAGTGGGATGTTGCAGACTTTGGTGCTCCAGGTCTTCACATGAATTTGAATACTTTAGACAAAGTAACTATCAATGACAAAGAAAATGTTGCTACTGAAAGTTACGTAGACGAAAAAGTTAAAGATATGGATTTAACAGAATATGTTAAGAAGTCTGATGTAGAAGCAAATTATGTACCTAAGACTGAATACGAAACTTTGAAGACTACAGTAGAGTCCTTGCAGGCTGAAATAGAAAAAATGAAAAATACAATTAAAGAGCCTTCATACTTAATCATAGGTGAAGATGGGGCTTAGAAATTAAATTTTATAGAGATTGATGGGTTAAAACATCAGTCTCTATAAGGATATAAGACCTTGCGAGTTCAAAGTAGAAGATTAAAACTTTTATTTTAAAATAGGAGAAAATACAAAAATGGCAGAAAAAAACATTCAAATTAAAAACCTAGCTGGTGATTTACTATTCCCGAAAACCAAAGGTGCTGTTGTTATCAACAACGCTGGTGCTAACTTAGGTGGAGTAGAAGCTGGTGCGCAAGTCAACAAAATCGAAACAATCAAATTGAACGGTGTTGCTCTTGCTATCGCTGATAAAGCAGTAAACGTAGAACTTCCTGCAGCAGTTGAATACACAATTGTTAAAGCAGAAGCTGCTGATGAAGGCTTTGCAGCTACATACCAATTGGCTAAAGATGGCGTAGCATTCGGTACTAAAATCAACATCCCTAAAGACATGGTAGTTGAAGCTGGTACATTGAAAAAATGTGCTGAAGCAGGCAAGCCAGTTGAAGGACTTGCTGTTGGTGACCCATACATCGAATTGACAATCGCTAATGGTACTGGTGACAAAATCTACATCCCTGTAAAAGACCTTGTAGATGTATACACTGCTGCTGACGCTACAGTTACTATCACTGGTAACAAAATTGCTGTAAACATCGAAGAATTGAAAAAGACTTTCGCTGTTGCTGCTGATGTTACTACTGAATTGGATAAAAAAGTAGACAAAGCAACTTATGAAGAAGATAAGAAAACTTTTGCTATTGCTGAAACAGTTACTGCTGAATTGGCTAAGAAAGTTGATACAGCTACTTATGCTACTGATAAAGCTGCATTAGAAAAAGACATCGCTGCTAAAGTTGCTCAAACAGCTTACGATGAGAAAATGACTGCTTTAGATGCAGAAGATGCTAAAATCAGAACAGACTTTGCTGCTGCTGACACTGCATTAGATACTGCTTACAAAGCTGCTGATACAGCATTGGGCAAAAGAATTGACGCTTGCTTGTTATATGAAGAATTAGCATAGTCAATTCAGTAACTTTTAAACTTAGGGGAAATTATTTCCCCTAAGTTTTATTAAAGAATTATTACAAGGGGTTAAGAGGAAAAATGGCGAATAACGAATTTACAGCTACTAAGATTGTTTTAAAAACAGAAAAAGATGGGGTTAAAAAGTACTGTATTCCTTATGTACCAAACGCTACTTCTACTGAGACAGGTCTTATTAAACCAGATGGAACAACTACTGAGGTAACTGATGGTGTTCTTTCTATCAAATCTTGTGTTATCCCTGCAGAAGTTACAGAAGCTACTGTTACAGGTTGGGGATTTACTAAGAATGCAGGTACTGTAACAAAGGTTAATAACGTTGCTCCAGTAAATGGAAACGTTACAATTTCTATCCCTGCTGCTGTTACTACTGATACAGTTGCTGGTTGGGGATATACAAAGAATGCAGGTACAATTACTGGCATTAAAATGAATGGTACAAGTAAAGGTACAAGTGGTGTTGTTGATTTAGGTACTGTTATCACATCCACAACTGACTGTGTAAAAACATCAGGTAACCAAACTATTGCGGGTACTAAAACATTTAGTGCAACTATTGCAGGAAGTATTAATGGTAATGCAGCTACTGCAACAAAGGCAACATCAGACGGTTCTGGTAACAATATTGTAAATACTTACTCAACTAAAACAGAACTAGAGAATGCACTCACTACATTAACAACACAATTAACAGAAGCAGCAAAATAATATTTGGTAACATAATAACATGACAAACATATACAACCCAAAACTAAGAATAAAATTTCTAAGAACAGCTACAGTAAGAAATACCCCTGTAGAACCTGGTAATATGCTTATTGACATGGAAGCAAGTAAGATATACTTGGACATCCTAGCTGCTGATAATACTGTTAAAAGAATAAACTTGTCTGGTGGTATTACGTGGATGGGAACTGTACCAACATATAATGACCTACCAAAAAACCCAGAAAATGGTGACATGTACAACGTGGACGATACAGGTGCTAACTATGTATGGTCTGAATCTGAAAAGTTCTGGGATAAATTAAGTGAGAACATTGACTTGTCTGGGTTGTATACAAAAGAGGAAGCAAACAACCTATTCTTAACTCAGAATGCTGCTAGTAGCACTTACCTTCAAAAGACAGACGCTGCAAGCACATACACTAATAAAACTGACTTCACAACCTACCAAGGAACAGTTGAAGGCACGTATGCTAAGAAAACTGACTTAAGTGGTTCTGAAGCTGCTATTAGTGAGAATTACTTAAAGAAAGTGGATGCAGAGAGTACATACACAAAAATTTCTGACTTCAACGATTATAAAACTACTGCTGAAACTACTTTCGCCTCAGAAGCAAATCTTACCGCATTAACAGAAATGCTTGATAATGCGATAGAATAAGTTGACTGACACATTATTTTAAGATATAATCCTACTAAAAGTAACGAAATAGTAGGATTATTTATTATGCCAGATGACGAGTTTTTAGATGAAAACCATTTAGACTATGAAGATGTAAAGACAGTTGTAGACCGCGTTGTGTTTTATAATGCTGCTTCTAAGTGGGGTGTTTTATCTGTACGTAATCCATTTAAGAAAGACCCTATCTTTATAGAAGACCATATTACACTTGCTGGGAACTTTGATGAGGTGTATGCAGGTTGTGAAATATTTTTCAGTGGTAACACTACATCTAATCCTAAATATGGTTTTCAGATTGCCCTTAAGGGACTTCGTATAAATAAAGATGTACGTGGTAAAGAAAGTATTATTAACTTCCTTGTGAAGTCTAGTATTAAAGGTATTTCAGTTGCTAATGCAGAAAAGATTTACGCCCAGTTTGGTGAAGAGTCAATTAAAGTAGTATTGCACGATACTGAGAAATTGAAACAAGTTAAGGGTATTAACGAAGGTATTTACAACAGTGTAAAAAGTTCCATCACAGAATACTTAAAGATGGAAGAACTTATTGAATTTTGTACATCTAAGAACATACCTTATAATATCATGTATAGGTTGTATACTGAATTTGAGCAAGATGCCCTTCGTATAATAAAGACTGACATATACAGTATCTTACAAGTGTCAGACGAGTTTTCATTTAATTCTATTGATGAAATAGCGTTAAAGCTAGGCTTCAACAAGGATGACCCTGCAAGATTAAGGGCTGCTCTTGTGTATGCCACTAAAACTAATGTAATGATGAGCAGTTCAACTGGTGTAAGTACAGACAGCTTGAAGAAACAGTTTGCTAAGATTACTGGGTTACAAGACAAAAGATTCTATTCATCCACTATTAGTGGTTTAGTAAAAGAAAAGTTAGTTACTATTTCGGGTAATTATGTGTACTGGAAATATTATCATAATAAAGAAGAGTACTCAGCACAGATATTATACTCTCTTGCTAAAGTACCTCTAAATACTGACTTTAGTGAAGATATAATTAAAGAGGTTATATCTGAGTTCCCATTCACCCTAAACTCACAGCAAGACTACACAGTAAGACACGTGTTAAACTCAAGAATATCAGTGATTACAGGTGGTGCAGGTACAGGTAAAACAACTATATTAAAAGCAGTTGTAAATATATTTAAGAAAACAGGTGTAAACTTTGTACTACTCTCACCTACTGGTAAAGCAACAAGACGTATTACAGAGTGCACAAATTCACCTGCATACACCATTCATAAATATTTACGTGCTACATCTGCTTCACTAGAAGATGTAGACCTACCAGTAGTTCAACCTAACACTGCAATTATTATTGATGAAAGTAGTATGTTAGATATATTGATGTTGGCTAAGATTATGGAAATTGCAAACATTACACCTATAAGGCTTATCTTAGTAGGTGATGCAGACCAACTTCCATCAGTACAAGTAGGTAATGTACTCTCAGACGTTGTAGACTCTGGAATAGCTAATGTGTTCAAACTAACAGATATTATGAGACAGGCTAAGGACTCGCGTATTATCAGATATTGTGCAGATATTAACCACGGGAATATCATTTCTCAGTGTGATTATCCAGACTTTACTTATACCGAGTTCTATGACCCTGATGAGTTAAGAGAAGAATTTATGATGAGGTATAAATCAGAGTTAAAACATAGTGGTTACGACTTAATGAAGGTACAAGTTATTACCCCATATAAAAAGGGAGACTTAGGTTCTATATCACTTAACAAGTTTATACACACTGAAACTAATTCCAATGAAACAGGGGACTTAGGATACTCTGTAGGTGACAAAGTAATGCAGGTTAGAAATGATTATGATACTGGCTTCTTCAATGGTGAATGTGGCTTAGTTACTGCTGTAACCGACAAAAGCATAAGAGTATCCTTCCCTAACGGTTCTGCATTGTATAACGAGAAGAATATTCAAGACATAACTATGGCTTATGCTGCAACTTGTCATAAGTCACAGGGCGCAGAATACCCTGTTGTATTTATTATCCTTGATGAATCAGTAGGTCCGTTTCTCCTAACAAGAAGAATGCTGTACACTGCGATAAGTAGGGGTAAGGCTAGAGTGCACATATATTCACTACTTGGAGCTATGGTTAAGTGTATTAAGAATACTGCCGAAGTAAAGAGAATTACCACACTTAGAGAGCAAATAAAAGAACAGAGGTTTATCAGAAGTCTGCAAGAAGATGATATTGAAGAAATCGCTTTTTAAATTTTGTGTAAAAGGGAACTTAAAGAATAGTAGGAGAGAAATATGGGGAATTTCTTCAATGCAGTGCGAGACATGATTATTGCGACGTTGCGCTTAATTATGCTTCAGATTATCTTATTTGTAACTGGAATACATCACATCTTATTCAACAGTGTGGAAATATCCAACATCTCATTAGTGATGGTACCCCAAAGACGTAATAGAGATAAACTTGCATTTATGGATGACCTCAGAGCTAATAACTTCGACTTAGTTAAGAATTTTTCACTTCCACCTGCAGAAACAGACTTTAGGGGTGATGATGAGTTCGATGAGCTTGATGATGAGTTCGATGATGACGATATTATTATAGATGAAGATGACGACAATAATGATAACCCTGATGATAAAAAGAATGGTGGTAAGTAATGAAGATGTTGGAAGTATTGAAGAATAAAAGTAGTAAATTTTTTGCTCGTAGAACCATTTGTAGAACCGTAAAAGAAGGTTATGGCTATGTGGAAGAGAGACAGATAAGAATACCTTCTGAAACTAAATTAACCGTAGAATACTTTGACCTTTATTCTGATAGAGTTATTGTTTTAATTGATGGTAGGCAACAAGCGTCAGTTACTTATGAATACTTAATGGATTGTGTACTACCTATAAATACAGATGTAAGCCAAACAGTAGGTGCAGTGCAAGTTTTACAAAGGACATCTAAAATTCTCGACAACGAGACCTTAGTAAAATTAGTATGTATTGCTCTTGTGTTTAGTGTTGGAATATTACTGGGACATCTTATTTAGTTGACACATAATACACCCTGTGTTATCATGATGATATGGAATGTTTAGGTAAATACATATTAAAAGGACGCACATACTATAAGTTATCTGAAGATGTAGTTTCAGGTGATGACGCTTCTCTTGTAGATGGTATCTGGAATATGCAGAACTCTACGGGGGACCAGTTCAAACTGCTTATAAGTAAAGGTGGTAAGAAGTATACGCTATACACTCTTGACGGTAAAGTTTACTTAAAAGGTTATTTAACTACGAGGTTAGTATGATTGACGAGAAATTTTTAAATCCTACTAATTGCTCAAAGTTTACTAGTGCTTGCAAGAATGGGAGATGCCCGCTTACTTGTGTTTGTACAGATGAGTGCGTCTTTGTGTGGAAAGCAGAGCACGATGACGAAATGCCAGAGGCTATTGCGGACCTTGAAGAGCAGATTGATAACTTACAGTCTGACCTTCGTAGTGAAGAAAATGACCACGAAGATACTCAAAGAGAATTAGATGAAGTAACAGGAGACTTTGATAATCTTGAAGAAAAGTATAACAAATGTATTTATGACTTATCTTTAATATGTAATAAACGTATTCTTGAAAGAATACAAAAAGAATTATCAATAGATGTGGGTGAATGGTTCGAAGACCTAGAAGCGAAAGTGGTGGGAAAACATGTTGAATAAAGATAATATTAACTTAACAGGTAATGGTAAAGAAGCATTGTTATTTTATATCCCAGGACACTGTGCTGGGTGTAAACGTGCTATCTCTATCCTAGAAACAAAAGAATTGAGGGACTGGGAAATTTACTTAGTAGATTCTGAGGACGAAAATAATAGACCACTAATTGAAAAGTATAATGTTTCTACAGCTCCTACTATTGTAACTTTCAATAATGGTGAAGTAGACCAAACTATCGTAGGATTACGTGACTTCCTACAGAAAAAAGAAATTTTCGAATAATGAAACCACAAGTGAGTATTTACAAAAAAGAACCCTTAAATATATTAAGGGTATTATCAGAGGTTGCCTCAAAAGGTGAACAACTACCTGATGACTATTACTACCTATTTTTGAGAATTAGAAAGTTAATAACATTAGAAATGTTGCAAACTAAAGAAGCACACAAAATTATTTTAGACCCGTTCAAATTTGGTGGGGCATATAATTTTGTTCGTTTACTTGAGGAAGTTGAGTTATTAGAAATGATTTTTCCAGCAGTTTACAACTTAGTTAAAGTTGACGGTGGTCATTATCATAACGAAACTGTGTATACTCATGTTCTTGGAGCACTTCGTGCATTAGATAAAGTGAAATTACCTTGGGAAGTTAAACTTTCTGCTCTTTATCACGATGTTGGTAAGGTAAAATGGGAAATTTCAGAGGAAGGAAGGCGGAGATTCACTAACCATGCTGTTTTCGGTAAATCTCTCGTAGAAGGCGATTTAAGACGTCTTAATTTTCCGTTGGGTACAATTAGTACCCCCAAAACTCTAGTTGGGCATCACATGGACCACATCAACGACAGATTTGATATTCATGCTCACTCTTTAAGGAAACTTGTAAGAAATTTTGAGGAAAATCACGTTCCTTTAAAATATTTTTTCTGGATAAGATATGCAGATAACATGGGAAGTGCTGTTCGTGAAACTGAGTTCATGTATTATTGGAAAGTTTATAAAAGATGTTTGAAAATATTAAACAAGAAACCAGACCCTTCAGTTAAAGATTTGGAAATTGATGGAAGAGATGTCATGAGTATCTTAAGTCTTAGCGAAGGTGGTAAGGTTGTAGGGTATGTTCTTTCACGTTTATTTCAAATGTGGCAGAATGGTGAGATTGAAAATAATAAGGGACAATTATTTTCTAAAGTTGCGAGGTTGGGTTATGAGTATGATGAACTTCAGAGGGTGTAGACTAATTAGCCCTAAACGAATATTTGTTGAGGGGCAGAAAACACCTGTATACATGAATAAAAACAAAAGACGTTTTGTCTATACGTCAGAACTAACCAGAGTTGCCCTTAATGATATAGAACGTTATGGTAGCTGGGTAGATATTACTGATAACTTGGTGTGTGCGTATCACGAAGAAAAGAATAAAAGTATGTACAAACGTACTTCACGTATTCAATATCCTCATGATTCAAGTGCTCCTATATAGTAACGTCTAACTTTTGCTTTTTCATTTTGTTACGAATACTACGCAGAATTTTCTTTGGAAGTTTTTCTATTATTTCAGCGTGTTCTAGTTTTTCTTCTTCAATAGAGGGTTTTACGCCTTGAGCACGACAAGTCCTTTTAATTTGTTCTTGGTACTCATAACCGTCGAAAGCACCTTTAATTCTAAAGTTAAACTGTTTCAAATATTGCTCTAACATTTTCCAAGATAATACTTCAGATAATGGTTTACTACTTCTTTGGGTGTTACAGAACCTATCAGCTAATGCTAAATTACCCCAAACAGTTTTACCACCTTTAGAATGAGGTTTTAAATGTTCTAAAGAAACGTTGTGGTTATCTATAGGAGTCCCATAAATCCCATACTTCACAGAAGGCATTTTTCCCTGCTTAAATAATGTTTTCAAAGGATGCTGGTATCCTGTAAAACTAGGGTTACTATAGCTTATTGGCTCTAACATAGAACACCTCCTGAAGATATTTAATTGTTCTTGTAATAAAATTTAACGTACTTAAACAGTTGACAACGCAAAATAACTGTGGTAAGATTATATTATAAAAAGAGAAATTAAGGAATTATTTTAGATGTTTACCCAAGTAGAACAACTTAATACAGAAAGTATAACAGCTTATCATGAGTATGATAACTGGTCTACTGGTGGTGCAACAGCTTTAATAAGTTAATTCTTCTACTTGAAAAACTAACAATTATACAATTTTAAAAGAAGCTGTTGCAGAGGGTAAAAACAAAGTAACAGCTTCTTTGTGATATATATATATAGTACATTGACAACTGAATAAACTCTTTTGGAACTATAGCTCAAAGGTAGAGCGGGTTGGTATACCATAATAGAAAGCCAAGATGTAGGTTCAACTCCTGCTGGTTCCAGTAGTTACGGTCTAAGAGACTCTCCGTATCATCAAAGTCTCTTTACTGAAAATGTTTGATGGACCACTAGGCATTTCAGTAATTGCATATATGTGGTGTCTCAGTTTGACGGTACCTGGAATCCCTGATAAGAGTGCACTAAAGCAGGGTAGGAAAACGTTGCTACAACCTACGGTGGCATAAGCGGTGTGTGATTACTGCACGTAGGGACTTATGAGACTGGTGTAATGGTAACATAGAGACCTCCAAAGTCTTTGTTGTAAGTTCGATTCTTGCGTCTCATGCCAATACGGTTGACAAAGTGTATAACAAGTGTTATACTAAATATACAAATTGAGAACTACTTGGATGTACAGCGTTATGCCAAGACCTTACATTGACAAGAGTTGCCTGCCACCTTGGTATTCGGTAGGATATGCGAAACTGTAGTTCGGGAGCGACAGTGCACACTTCAGGATGACAAGTATCCCTTTCCGAAGGGTACAGCACTTTTAAAACCATGACCGCCACTGACGGGTGGCTGGCAAAGCGGAATGAAAGAGACGCTTGACAGCGAGGACAGTTACTCGCGCAATATGCGGTAATGGTGTAACTGGTTAACACATCTCCCTTTCACGGAGAAGACATGATGGGTTCAAATCCCTCTTACCGTAATACTTTAGGGACATTAGTCAAGTGGTTATGACACGGCCCTGTCACGGCTGTAGCAGGGGTTCAATTCCCCTATGTCCCGCCATTTTGCTCCTGTAGTTAAAAGGTATAATAAGTGACTTGTAATCTCTAGTTATCAGTTCGATTCTGGTTGGGAGCTATTTTAAGTCGAGGTTGAGGACCACTTGCTGGAGTAACTAAAGGTTGAATTAGTTATGAAGAAGGTTGTGGATAGTATAACTGACTCTAAACTCCTCAGTAGTTGTATATTGTGTGTAGGAAAACTTGGTTAATTCGCGTAGATTTTGTGGATACTGTGGCAGCACTGAATGATTTTGGAACAACTTTGGTAGTAGTTGTGGTGCAAGAACTACCACTTATGGAGAGTAAACCAGTCAAGGTACTGGGTCATCCTGCTAAGACTGACGCCCCCTTTTTGGGGTTAGGTGCAAGTCCTATGCTCTCCTCCATTAACTAGAATGGGGTCATAAGGCATTGTTCATTGTGACTGTCGTCCAAAGGTAGGACCAGAGTTTGTGGCACTCTTAATCGGAGTTCAATTCTCCGCAGTCACCCCATTTTAAATATGCGTGTTTGGAGCAACAGCAATACAAATGGCTCTAACCGTTTAGTAGGAGTTCAAATCTCTTATCCTCCAATTTATTCCAGACTAGCTCAACAGGCAGAGCACCCGACTGTTAATCGGGCGGTTATTGGTTCGAACCCAATGTCTGGAGCCATATTCCCTAGTCGCCAAGCGGTAAGGCACCTGGTTTTGGTCCAGGCATTTCGGTTGTTCGAATCAATCCTAGGGAGAATAAGGGTAGGTGGCCGAGTGGAAATGGCAGCAGACTGTAAATCTGCCCTCGCAAGAGTACGGTGGTTCGAATCCACCCCTGCCCATTATATTTAAAGATTATGAAAAAACTATTATTAACAATACTATTACTATCTCAACCAGTATTTGCAGCACACGTACATCCTGAAAAATATTACCAGAATAAATGGTGCTCAGCAAATAGTGGAGTACAAGAGTATGTTTTATCAGATAAAACAAGAGTAGATTGTGTAACTTCACAATATGCTTTAGAGGTAGACTTCGCCCCAAAGTGGGCAGAAAGTATCGGTCAGTCCCTGTATTATTCTTTAAGAACAGGGAAGCAACCTGCTGTCCTCTTAATATTAGAAAACCCTTGTAAAGATGCAAAATATTTGAAAAGATTAAATGCAGTTTCTGAGAAGTATAACATTAAAGTTTTTACAATTACACAGTAGGTTGACAAATAGTTGACAATGTGATATACTGTTCATGTAAGCAAACAGCAAGTGAGGAAATATGAACGGTAAAATTAAAAGAACTGAAGAAGAAATCAAAAAACATTTAGAGTTTATTCAGAACGAAATGGACACTAGGGTTGGTACTAGAGCAGAATTGGATGAAGAAATTCCTTGTTTAAAAGCAATCTATGACGCTTGTTATGGTGCATTAAACTTAGACACTTTTGACCCTTCATCAGTTTTGACATTTGAAGCAGAAACTATGAGAGACAGATGTTATAGGGATGCTTGTGTGTGGTTAATGGGAATGTTCCAAACAGCCCCTAACTACAAACCATTAAGAGAAAAACAACACTCTGTACACCAAGTCCTAGAAGACTTTGGAAAGTCTGAGTATACTGCTTTTAAATTGTAAAATACATTATAAAAATTTTGTGGGTGAGGGTTTTCAGTAATAATAATACTGTCCACGTTGCATTAACAATAGTTATGTAAGGCAACCACTTTCAGAACCAAGTTCCCTTACAGCACAGGGTTCTATGAAGTTGAGATATAAATACTATACGTGTTTATTAGAAAGAGTATAAAGATACTTGCTTCTTTTTATAGTATTTACTAAAAGACTCTGTATTTTCCAGAGGAACTCTATATCTTTGTTTAAAGTTCTTTTCGTTCTTTAGTGTATAATACAGTTCTCTTAAATTCTCAAAAGGAACATTGGTATTCAATTCTTCCAACGACTGGATAACAGTGCTTCTAACCTTCCCTAAATCTGGGAAAACTATATTTTTCTTAACACTAAGAGATTTAGTAATATATTGGTTGTAGAACTCATACGCTCTACGACCAATTTCTATACTAGATAAAATCATATCTGGTAAACGTTCACCACGAAAGACGAGATTACCTATAAAAGACGAAAAACTGGGCTCGACTTCCATAAACTTAATATCATAAACTAAGCAATACTTTTTAATTATTTCAGAAACTTTATTATGGTTCCACAGGCTATTGCAAAGTCTATTATAAGCAGCACCACGCCCAGCATCTTTTGCTTTTATTGTTAAATTTTCAATACCAAGTATCTCGCAACCATAGTGATTAGCTTTTTCTACAAGTTCTTTAGAGAATTGCTTTAGTTCATGAAGTCTTTTATTTACAATGTGTTTTCTTCTAGGGTCATCTGATGACACTTTTAACTTTATCTCAGCATCATTCAGCTCTTTGAAACTAAGAACACCCTTATCTATTATTTTGTAGTCGAGTTCCCCACACCAGTCAACAACGCTGTATCCAATATAATTAGGATTTAGGTCAACCGCCATAACTCTGTTACGTTTCTTTTTGTTTAATTTAAAGAACTTTTGCATAACATTGTAATCGTAAGAGATATAAATATACTCTGTGTCGAGCTTATACGTGATAGGAACTTTCTCTTGTTCCTGTAATGACGCCAAAAATTCCAACTCTTTTGTAGCTTTTCTGCTTTGCTTTGTTAGCGTTAAAATTATGTGTTCTTTCTTAGTAGGTTTAAATAATACCTGACTAGAGGATAGTACAGAAAACTTTCGGTTCCCTTTAGCGTTTGCCTGACCTATGCTACATAAAGGGGACAGTCTTTTTAGCACCCATTCTTCATGAGAGATACTACCCTTACAACGAGAGGCCATTAACTTCTTCCCACCAAAAACAACCTTGTTGCTACCAATTCTACTAGTAATCGTTTTCGCGTCATAAATAGCCGACCCTAAAAAGTGTGTGTCCACAAAGATATTATTCATACTCTTTTGCATGTGGGATAGTTGTGACGTTTTCATAGATGGATTTTCTTGCAGTCTATTAACAGTGAAACGTAGTACATTGTTGTAATTTTTAATGTACTTCAATATTAGTTCTATCTCAGCAGGACTTGAAACAGAATATTTAATTTTACGTGTAATAATATTCTGGTTATTCTTCACTTTCTAGTTCTCTCCTCAACTTATTCAACTTACGTCTGTGTGAGTGAGACTTTGCAGTAAAGTAGTGTATTATAGAGATAAGGTCCTCTGTTAGTTCCTGTTCGTAAGTTTTATTATTTATTTTATCATTTATTACAAGAATAGTTGTACCAAAGTACTTGAAAAGACCCTCAATAACTTCGTAACCGAAGCGAACTAACCTGTCTCTGTTTTCCACAATTACTAGCTTAACCTTACCTTGTATAACTTGCTGACATAAGTTTTGAAACCCTTCGCGTTCAAAAGACATACCACTCTTAATATCAGAGAGTTGCTCGTTAAGGTCTATGCCCTTAGAGATGCAGTAATTATAGAGTCTGTTAGTTTGTTCTGATAATTGACTCTTTTGCCCTTGCGTAGAAACTCTGGAATAACTAATTATTTTAGTATTACTTTTCTGTTTCTTGAGCCCTATAAAAGCTAAAACACTATCTTCATCATAGTTGTAAACACCTGTAGGTGTCTTAATTGCCTTAATGTACCCCTTTTTAATATATGAACAAAGGGTGGGTCTTGTAATATTTAGTAACTTTAAAACTTCATTTGCTTTCATATTACAAAATATAAAATAACTATTAAAAAGTTGGTTCAATTTTAAAAAGATATTACTACAGTGAATAGAAATAAGTTGACAATCTACGTAAGAACATATATAATCAAGACTATGATATATACTGGCTATTACGCAAAGTTAAAAGAATATGAAAAGGTGGGACTAGAACCAGTATCTATTGCAGGCAAAGCCCCATCTTTTTATAAGAAAACAGAGTATAAGAAGTTTGCACCTACTTATAAAATCTTTAGTAGATGGAAAAGTGGCGAAATAGATAACTTCCAGTATACAGAGGAATATATTAAGAATGTACTTAATAAGTTAGATAAACAACAAGTTAAAGAGTTCTTAACATCCTTTGATAAAGATATAGTGTTATTATGCTATGAGAAAAGTACAGACTTTTGTCATAGACATATAATAGCAGATTGGATAGAATCTGAACTGGGAATACCAGTATATGAATATCCTGTATAAAACGGCGTGCAGGAAGAGGAACGGCAATAGGTAGGAATACCGATAAGTGGAAGCGTGTATACTGTGGGCACTTTGTAGACTCCCTTCGGCACTGGTGCACCAGTGTAAATCCGACAGTTCTCCCTTTAGAGCTGGCATATAGGGAAACGGTTCCCGTACTGTCTAGTTTAAATCCTCAGCGGGATAAGGCGTTTGCAGAGTACGACAACTCTGTTTTTTAATGCTCTATATTTTATATTAGTTAGAATTATAGGGCTTAACGGGAATGAATCATACAATACAACTAATAAATGCTAATGCACTTGACGGGATAGATGAACTAATTAGTGCAAATAAGTGGGTAGACTGTATATTAACAAAATTTGACAGAGAATACTTTTATGATGATACTATTGAAGAAACTACTATAGCATTAGCAGACCACTTTTCTGCGGTTCTTGTTAGTGACGGAAGTGTGTATGTTCAAGTAGATTTAAAGGATATTCCATTATTTTCGTATAACTTCTGTAATCACGGATTTAAGTTACAAAATATACTAACAGTACCAGTAGTGACTGAAGCTAATTGTTATCACGCAAAAAGATATGTTGATGATAACATTGTTTATTTCTTATTCTTCACTAGGTCTGATTCCCCTGCTAGATACTTTAATCCAACAGATAACGGAAAAGCGGGTTGTATGTGCCATTACCCTATTACTTGGGACTGGTTTAAAGGTGATACTATTACAGCATACAGAGAAATACTAAAAATTTCTACAGACCACGCAGATGTAGTCCTAGACCCATTTATGAATTATGGGGATACTGGGATTGCTGCAATAGACCAAGATAGGCACTATATTGGTATTGAAATAAGTCGTGCTCGCTATGAAGATGCAAAACGCAGACTTGATGAAAATGGTGAGTAAGTAGTTGACAACTAAAATACTTTGGTGTATACTATAGGGGTAAGTTTAACTATAGTATAAATGTTATAAAGAATTAGCACTCAGACTTGGTGTTAATAATAGCTCAACGAGTAAGCACATCTCAATCGAGGTGTGCTTTTTGTATATTTTAAGATATGAGATATAATGAATTTAATATAAGACCTGTAACGTCAAAGCCATACCCTGAGATAGAACCAGGGAATGCAGTAATAGACTGTGGTCATGAACACGTATATAATGAGCTATTAACTGATGTAAAAAACCACGATAATACTTATAACAAAGATATTATGCAGGAAGAATTTGTGTACTTACCTGATTTCCCTAGCAAAGTAATATCTTATGAAGAGATGGTGAAGTATGGTAAAGGTAAGTACTACTGGGACGCTTTAAACCAGTGGTTATACAAGTTTGATGTACTTGAGAGTACTGAACCATTTGTTGTTCAACAGCAGATATTGGTGGGGACTGAGGGTAACCCAACTCAAACAGTAGATGTACTACGTGAGTTCAGCAAAGTTGATGGTACCTTTTTTGAACAAAAGTTAGACACACCTGTAAGTACATATATTACAGTAAATGGTCACCCATCACAGTATGCACCAAGGCCATACGTTGAAGGTACGTACTATTATGATAAAGTTCATGACAAATATTATATCTTCAAAAGTTACTACACACAACACAAAAATAACTATTATTACAATAAGTTAATTGAAGATAGTGCAGTTCTTCATTATGACTATGATAAGAGTGCTTGGAAAACAGTTAATTCGGCAAAGGTTCTTGAGGGTAACCCAAATGATTTAATAGAAGTAACTCCAGAAAATATTGATAATATAGACAAAGAGATATACTACTGTGACAAACTTACTGACACATTATACTCATTCGATTATGGTCAGTACTTTGTAAAAATAGACTATACAAATACTATTTATGAGAGACCTTTTGAATTCTATAGAAGACTACAAGATGTACTTCTTGATGTGAATAAAAATACAAGAATCAATACAAAAGACATCTTTTATTTTACTGGTGAAACACGTAAGATAGAAAACCCTACAGAAGAAAGAGTTTATTATAATACAAAAGAGCAGAAATATTATATGTACAATAAAGAAGAGGCTTCCTTTACTGAGATACCTCAAGAAAACCTCTTTATAAATCAAACTTTCTTTCCAAAGGCACATTCTAAGATTTAATTAACATATCATCTAATGTATATTGTTTTATCTCTGGTAATGAGCCATTAGTCATTCTGTCCACAATTACAAAACTTGCTTTAACTAAGTTAAGTGCTTTTAATGTGTGCTCAATAACTGGTTCTACTTCGTAGCTACTACAAGAGAATAAGTCTATACTGATGTAATCTTTCTCTGTCCAAGAATGAAGCGTACAATGGCTTTCAACCCAAACCGCAACAGCAGACACCCCACCACCTTCAGTATTTCTTTGATGTATGTGTTTCTTGAACTCCTTGAATACTTCTGAATTATTACACACACCTTCTTTGTCTAATTTCTCAATAAGTCTATTTGTTTCACCAGCGAATGGGAAGCTCATAGCAATTGGCGGGAACACTAGTGTCATTCCAGTAATTGCTGTAACATCTTCTAGGTACTGTGCTAAGTAGGTTCTATCTGACATTTTGTTGATAGTACTGTTATCGTGCTTGAATACCCCGTCAATTATTAAGTGTCTACCTGCGTAGTTATCGTTCATTAATTCCTCCGTATTATCTTTCTTTTTAAAGCAGTGGAGATTCCTAGATTGACGGGAATCTCCTATATGAAAACACACCTTGGGCACATATAACCTACCCGTGTGGAACGCTATTTGCTTTATAATATAGTGGCGAGTTGACTTCAAGTGTAACATTTCGTATAATTTTAACAGGTATTAAAATAGGTGAATGTTATGAAGAGTAAAGAGTTCTACTTATCACGTTTGGGGTTAAAAGAAAATCAAGTGTTAAATACAGTAAAGAAGGCGAAAGATACTGATGTTTCTTCTGTTACTCGTATTTTGTGGGATACTACTAATGCAACAAACTTAGGTTACACGTATTCTACTTATAAGGAGTATGTTCGCAAAACTATACAAATACTTGCTAAAGAAGAAAAATTAGTTTATACTACTTCTAGTAACATTAAGTATTACAGCTTACCAAAGTTGTCACTAATACAAAAGTTATCAAAACTATTTAAGGTGAATTAGATGAATTATATTGAAGATTTTATTGAAATGTTTGAAAGTTATGGGATGCACGACCCGAGAGCAAATCAGCCTCTACTGATGTTATTCCCTGAAGAGTACTGGCATAACGTGCTCTATGGAAAGAACTCAGAATATAGGCCCGTGCATAATAACGTTGATTACATAGGCGAACTTGTGCACGACAAGTATGTTTTGTATTCTTGTTATCCAATGGTTTATAAGAAGCATAACCCTGATGAAAGATATTATCTAATTGGTATTGAACGCTATAAGCATAACAATACAGACAGGTGGGTCGTAGGTACTTCTTTAGACGTTCAGTATTGGATAGATACGACAAAGAATTGGATAGACGTAAATCAAATAAAATTATTGTTCTACTTCTTGAGACAAGTACCTAATTTCAATGACACAGTATACGCATCATTCGATGACTGTGTACGTAGGTACTTTGGACCACGTGGTGATGAAATTCGTAGAGATAAAGGGGTTCCACAAGCAGTAAGAACTATGCTTCAGAAAGAGTTCCCTATAACTACGTTGAAAAAATATTGTTGGGATACGGAGAAACCAGAAAAAGGGTATTATTTCTCCAAGTCCTACAAATACACAGAAAAAGAACTAGAGGATACTTATGGGGTAACTCTAGGTGGAGGTTACACCTAATGGAATTAGATAAACTAAAAACGTGTCAGTATGACGAAACGTGGGAACCTTATGGTAAATATACTAACTGGGTTACAGAGCACGAATATTGCTCAGAGAAACCATTAACAAAGGGAGAGTTTACTGCTATTATTGAGAAAGAAGTAGGGCCTGTTAATGGTGATTTACATTATCATAAGTACAAACAGACTTATTCTAGTGGAAAAATAATCTACAAACACATACTAAAAGAAATAATGTATTAAAGGTTAAATTGTCCTATATGGACAATGACAGATTTAAAAAGTACAGAGAAAAAATTAAAGAACAAGAGGGTTTGACAGATACAGAGTTTAACAAGAAGTATCAGATAAACACTGCTCGTAATAGGGGATTAACTACTACTGAGTACAACAGACTTTGCGAAGCGAATAAAGCCAGTAAGCTCGGAATAACTGTAAAACAATTAAGGCACTTTACGTATATATCGAAGCGAGATAAAATCCCACTATATGATGCACTACACTTAGACCCTGAAGAATACTACAGAAGGTTGAAATGATATATCAAGGAAGTAAGGCGAAAATAGCGAAAGAGATACTCCCCATAATGACTACAGAAGATACAGAAATCTTTGTAGATTTATTTGCGGGGGGGGGCAATTTACTCCAGTATGTAGAATGCCCAAATATTATTGCAAATGACATTAACCTGTACACAATAGACTTTCTTAAAACTATATCTACTACAACAGAATGGATTCCTCAAGATAGTAACGATTTTACAAGAGAAAATTACAAAGAAGTACAATCAAATAAGAGTAATTATCCAGAATACTTTATAGGTCACGTTGGTTATAACTTGAGTTATGGTGGTAAGTTTTTCGGTGGTTTTCGTCATGACAACACTGGAAAACGTGATTATGTATCTGAAGCGTACAGAGGTGCTTTAAAGCAAGCAGAGTTATTAAGAGGTAAGAACATCATGTTCTATAACACTTCTTATGAAAATGTTCCAATACCATCAAAAGCCACAATATACTGCGATATTCCATACAAAAATACGACAAAGTATCATAAAGTAAACTTCGACTACGAACACTTCTATAATTGGTGTATTAAAAAGAAAGAAGAAGGGTATAAAGTATTTGTGAGTGAGTATAGTATGCCAGAACCATTTAAAGTAGTTTGGGAAAAGAAAGTAAGAATGACAATGAAGCTGGAAGATAACAGTAAGGTTGTAACAGAGAAATTGTTTACCCTATAAATTTTATCATAGAAGGTAGGTGTGCGTGAGCTTATATAGGTGGAATAACATAGTAAAGCATATAAGCTCTTTTAAAACTTTTTGCACAACTACACTGAAAGAAGTTCAACCAGAGAATGTTATTTACCCTGATGGTAGCTTTATCTTAGATATGGGTAAGTATGCTACGCCTGTGCATACTTCTAAGAACCGTGGCGAATTTCGTGTGTACTTTGATGACCCACTTTACTACAGTATCTTTTGCACCCCAAACAGGTTAAGTTCAGTTGACAATTAGTTGACAACATGTTAAAATACTAGTATATAAGTGAGTACAAAGGAATAAAATAATGTTAGAAGTAATCAATGAAAATGGTTCTTTACCAATATTGAACTGGGCAAAGAACCCCGAAGAAGATGCAATTAAGCAGGCGAAAAATGTTGCCTCTCACCCGTGTGTGGTGCAGAGAGTAGTATTATGTCCTGACTGTCATACTGGTTATGGTGTCCCTATTGGCACTGTACTAGCAACGAAGAATGCTGTAATCGTGAATGCTATAGGGGTTGATATAGGTTGCTCGATGTCAGCAGGGAAAACTAATATTAGAGTGGAAAATGTTACCACGGAAGATTTAAAAAGAATTTTAGGTGGTTCAAGAGAGTACCCTGGCGGTATCATCTCGCGTATTCCAACTGGAATGAAACACCATAACAAAGATGTAGAAAGCACCCTATTTGGAGATGGACGTTGGTTAGACTCTGAAAATTATCCTATTTGTAGTGCTGAGTTTACCTCTGCAAAAAGACAACTAGGTACTTTAGGTGGTGGAAATCATTTCATTGAATTACAAAAGGGTGACGATGGCTACCTTTGGTATATGGTACACTCTGGTTCAAGGAACTTAGGTTACAAAGTATGTAATTACTACAATAAAATTGCCGAAGACTACTGTACTATGTTCAAGCAAGATAAAGTGGTTAAAGACCAGTTAGCATTCCTTCCACGAGGAATAAAAGAGTATAACCAGTACATAGATGAAATGAAATTATGTATGGACTTTGCCAAAGAGAACCATAAAATAATGAACAACGTGATTGAGGAAGAAATCCGCAAAGTATTCCCAGAAATGGTAGTAACTGAGAGGAACTATACTCGCCATAACTACGCTGAACTTGAGGACTTCGGTGGTGCAGTAATGGTTCATCGTAAAGGTGCTGTTCTTGCACGTAAAGGAATGAGATGTATTATTCCAGGTTCACAGGGAACTGCTTCATATATTGTTGAAGGTCTTGGAAATGAGGACTCTTTCTGCTCAGCTTCACACGGTTCTGGTAGAGTAATGTCAAGAACTAGGGCTAGACAGGAATTAACTCTTGAAAAAGAGCAAGAAATTATGTCTGGTATAGTCCACAACATGAACTCTGTAGATAAACTTGATGAAGCACCATCAGCATATAAAGACATTGAAGAAGTAATCTTGCTAGAGAATGATTTAGTCAAACCTCTAATTAAATTGCAACCATTGGCAGTAGTAAAGGGGTGATGATATATGTCACTTCTTTGCTGGAGCCAGCTAGAACGAATAGTACCACCTGCGTCTCGTGAGGTAGATGATGTGTACCATAATCTTAGAACATCTGTAGCTACAGCGTTGTATTCTTTTTCACCCCCAAGAGATTCAGAGAACCGTCATCATATAGAGGAACTTGGTGGTTACCAGTACAGTGTAAGGTCATTAGTGTTTGCTACGCCTACTACCATGGAAATGTACTCAAATTTAGCAAGTGTTGGTCCTGCTAAAGTAACTGCGTTAGTTCAATGGAGTCCACATGTCTCTCTATAGATACTCAAAAATTGAAAAAGATTACAAATACTATTTAGAATGCACGCGACCTTTATCGAAAAGAAAAATGCCTTATGGGTGTAATCCAGGGGTAACACAGTTGCTATACCCTGAAGAGTTTACAATGACTACTATAGAGCAGTCTAAAGTACTTGCAGGTGTAAAAGGAAGTGTACTAATTATACTTGGAAATAGTGTGACTTGCTATGGTGGATACCCATACAACACACGTCTTATTAACATTGATGAGGATGGAATGCTTGTATATCTTTCAGCGGTTGCCAAAAAGTAAGACTACACATACAATTACAAGTATAAGCAAAAAGGAATGGAGGACTTAAAGTGTCATTGTTGAAATACAGTAGAGTTGCAGCAGTAGGCAATATAGAATCCCCTACATATAACGAGAAAGACAGTATATTTTTTGGTACTGACACAATAGCTCTTGTTGCTGTACGTGATATTCTCTTGGGTAAATATCATCTTTCCAGGGAAGTTTTGCCTCGTAAGTTCTCTATACGATTTGACAGGTTGAGTAAATCTAAGTTTATGGGGGTTGTGTAGATTGAGCTTAAGTAGATGGAATGAATACGAGAAATTAAGTATAAGTAGTAATTTCTTAGTTAAGAGTAGTATTAGTAAACAACACTTTTTAATACCATCATACAATCGTATGCAACACGTAGATTGTGCAAATATTTTGTATCTCTTGACTCCATACGCTGCTTTTTCTGAATGTACTGTTGGAAGAACAGTACTATTATATGCACCCAAACCCACAATGAGGTTTAGAGTACCTCGTAGAATAGACTTCTTAGGCGGTATAAGTAGAGAACTTGTACTTTTTACTACTGGGTATACTGCAGATATAACCACGTGGGAGGAGTACAAAGAACTATGACCTTGTTTAGATGGAATAAAATAGCAAATGAGTACTACATGATGCACAAAGCTGCTATTACTGGTGTGGAGCCTTTTATTGTAGTTAAGAATAATACGTTCCACGTTTCGTATGACTTAGAAAATAAATACCCTAGCCACGGGAGAATTGTGTTTCCGTCAACACAGTTAATATATCCAAATGTAAGTACGTATGACACTTTATTACTGGACTCACCATATAATTATTCATTATGTATTGTATCAATATCTAATTTAAAAATCAAAGAATGGGTAAAACTAGCAAACCCATATACTCCTTTTGACGTAGAACATATAATACCTTTAACACCTATAAGAGTACCATTACTAACAAGAGCCTTATCAGGGAAGAAAGAGTACTCACTCACATTGTACTCACATACAGAGGACAACAGAATATGTAGCAAGAAGTTTAAACTACACAGTACTCATTTAGGGTATATGGAAGTAAAAGGTACGTAAAATGTCATTATACCAGCACAAAGTAATTAACGAACTATATAAGAAAATAGAAAAGAACTGTGGTAAAAATGTCGCTTGTCAGAGGTGGACAAGTGCGTACATCTATTATATCACGCCAGAGTATCTGGGGGTACGACCAGAGTATATGTCAGTATTAGACGCAGTGTACCCACCAATATACACAACACAAGATGTATCTATCTACGCTGAAGGTCAGCTATATGTTACTGTAGCTCCACCAAAGAACCCTATTATCCATCCATATCTAAGGGCAGGGGAATACAACTATGAAGAGGCGTACTTTAGTCCTATCCCTAAACGTATAGAGTGTATAGAAGATTTTAATAATCTTAACAGCATAAACCTAATTGATGTCCTATATAATAGTAAGGTGGTGGGTTAGAATGTCTTTACTACGTTACAAAGAAATACAACAAATACACGATAATTACGTTGTCCCATACACTAAGTACTGGGCAAATACTTGGGAAGACGAAATAAGCAAGAGTAAGAGTCACTACAATATTTATATGACTTCACTGCTATTCCCAGATGTTATGATAAAAAACAAAGATGATACTGCTGCATTTATATTTGCTGGAATTGGGGACTACGTAAGACACTTCTACTCAGTAGACGTACATAGCACCTTCGCACACGACTATTATATAATACCGAGAAGAGTAAAAAGATTCTCTCATGAAAGAGAATCTTACGTAGAACATTGGAGGGAGAATAGATGAGTGTGTACAGATATGGAAAACTAACCGAGTACTACAATGCAGTACTAGAGTCGGAACTCCCTGTGTTTAGCAGCACTTGGGAAACTTTGCTTGAAAAGGGAACTCTTGTCTCTCAGCATTTGTTTGTAGTAAATTTACTATTCCCTGACTTAATAAAAAGAAATGAAGAAACCCGTGCACGTGTGCACCTCAGAAGAGATACTAACTACTACATGAACTACTATTATTCCCCTGGTAATATATGGACTTACACAAACAGATATATACCAACAATACCTGAGATGATAATGGAATTTAGTACAAAGGGGGGGAAATGGTTGAATTACGTAAATAGGAGGTACAAGTAGATGACATTATATAAGTTTGGTAGATTTGAAAAGATATATAACCACAAGTTGTTTGGTAGTGATACTGACCTTTACGAAATATACGGAATTAACGATTGTGATACACTGTTAGATATAATATTCCCGCGTATAACTGGAAATTCAGATGATGACGACGCAGATTACAATAATGATGAAAGTATATTCCAAGTACATTACTGGAACAGAAGAACAGATGTAATGGAAAGTCTTAAAAGCGTGGGTAGTATAGATGACCTCGGGTACTATACAATACAGTTACTACCTGAAAGAGTACTTTTCCAAAATAAAGAACTTAGGTATGATTATAGAATACAGAAGATAGCTGAATTAGCTAATAGAGCTAGTTTTGGTAGCTATGTAGAAGGAATGAAGGAAGAAGCAGGTAAGTATTAACTATGTCACTATACACATTAAAAGAAGCAGAAGAAGTATATAACTGTATAAAAAGAGCCTTACGTAATAAAGCTACTCTAGCTTTACACGAGATGAAGTCTGAAATAAGTTTGATAGATATGTTTCACCCACCACTATCAGGGGATTCTGACAGGGGGAGAATAAGAATATGTTCAGTATTCAGAGGTACATTTATGGCACAACCAGAAGATGCGAAGTATCTAATAGATAAGTATATGAATATGATATATTTATACAGAAAAAGAGTAGGTAAAATCAGTGATTTCCCAACAATAAAGAATTGGAAAATTACTAATGATAGGTGGTAAGAATAATGAGTTTATACAGGTTTAATAAAGTGAAAGAAAACTTTTTCCCACTTGGTATATACATTGAAGAATTAGAAGATGTAGATAACTTAGTAAATGTAATAGATGTAGTATTTCCAGGGATAAGGGATTATACTGCAGGGTGTTATTACCCTGAAGATTGTCTGCTTGCGATTTATGGAGGAAGTTACACGCAGTACTTAATTCCTAGAAAAGTACAGTTTAAAAATAACGGAATTTTATATGATGATAATATACATGAAATAATAAGGGAAGCAGAAGCACAAAGGTGGGTAAGATGGAAAAGAAATTTAAACAGGAAGTACGCAGGTAATTATGGGAATGTATAACTACAGAGAAGCAGAAGAAATGTACAGAAAAGTAGTAGGTAGAAGTAAAAGTAAAGGGTATAAAGTAGAAGATTACTTTGGTAGATGTACGGTGATGTACCCACCACACCTTCTCTTCTTTACAGTAGAAGATAAGAATGGTGAACTTATACTATATTTGAATGACTATTTTAACTACAATGTTCTTTGCTACGCTAAATGGGGAAAAGGGAAAAGATATGGAAAGACTGACTACTTCAATCTTATCCCTGTAAGGTTAGTAATACTAAATGCAAGAAAGAAAAGGATAATGCGTAACAGAGATGGGAATATATAAATATAGAAAAGCAGAAGAAATGTATAAGAAAGTATTAATTGAAAAGATGGGTTATAAAGTACAAGGGTTCCCTGAAAGATTGATGATAATGTCTCCCGCACAATTACTTTTCCCAACAGTATACAACATATATGGTGATAATGTAGCACACTTACAAGAGTATCTTGGTTACAATGTACTTGAGTATATTCAGAGAAATGAGGATGGTGAAAGATGTAGTAACCCTAGATATTTCCCGTGTACTCCTGTAAGGTTAGTGTTATTGAAAGTAGAAAGAAGATGAAATGGGAATATATAAATACAGAAAACTAAAAGAATTATATGAACCTTATAACTTAAGTTACAGGAATAGAGTAACTACATGGGAAGATAAAGGTATAGATACAATTTACATTCCACTAATAACACTTTTATTCCCTGAATTAATGTATGGTACTGCGAAAAGTTTAAAAGTGTTATGTACAGGGCCTCATGAAATAACAGTGATTTCAGAGGATATTAAAGATATTCATAGTGGGTGGTTCTATAAGTCAGAAGCAGCAATAAATAAAAGGATACTAAAAATGTTCTTAGAAAAGAGAGAATATGTTGTATTATAATTATTTACAGGGTACAAGCACTACCACAAAATCAAAAAGAAATAATTAAGAGGTAATAATATATGTCATTACTAAGACTAAATATATTAAATAAGTTCTATGAAAGATACAGAGACAGGTATGGATACGGGATAGATACTTGGGAAGATGATTTAACAGGTATAGACTATCTATGTGAAACAGACTTATTATTCCCTGATATAGACCTTCAAGAATCTGTATTTGATGATAGTAATTATGCAGATGTATTTATAGGGAATATGATACCTTACACATTAAATGCAGAAATAATAGAGTATGTAGATAACCAAATTGACAGTAGAATATTAGAAGAGGTTTCTGCAAGACCGAGAAGGTTAAAAAGGTTCTGCTATTATAACATGAGTGGAATAAAAGTAGGAGAATAAGATAATATATGTCACTACTAAAACTAAAGAAGTTAGAAGAATTATATAACCCATATAAAGAGAATTATAAGTATACTGTAGACACATGGGAGACTAAATTAAGAAGGAAAGAGATAATAGGTAACTTATCAACAACAGATTTATTATTCCCAGAGATAAGGTATGAGGAAGATAATTATAATACTGGTGGTGAGTATATATGTGTAGCTATCCGTAGTTATTACCCATACACGTTATTGTACTCTATAGATATAGCTTCTCCAAGATATATTACACCTAAAGCATCTCTGAAGCAAGAAAAAGCATTCTCGCAAAGAGTAGTATATATAAGTGAATGTACGAAAGGAATAATGTGTCATTATTAAAGCTAAGGAAGTTAAAAGAATTATATATAAAGTATAATAATACAAGTTATTCTAACAGTAGTAATATATGGGGTGCTGACTTAGAAGAAGAATTACCTTATGGGAAGATATATGTAACAAATTTATTATTCCCTGATAAATTTTTCCACACATATAATGGAAAGTTCAAAGGTGGATTTAACCTTAGTAGAGAAGAGGTATGTACATATATTGAACGTGCTTGGTTTTACACAGTACACTTGCATACACGTATAGGTACTAAGTTAGTGACTAATGAGTATACCTCCGCAACACCAGTAAGAGTACGTGATATATATCATTGTGAGGAAAGTTATATGGGAGCTAAATACATTAAATAAAGGGAGGGAAAACTAAATGTCCTACATAATTTTAAAAATAATGTTAGCACTAATAGCAGGGATTTTAGGAACAGCATGTATAGTAGTGCTAGGAGTAATGCTTACTTTATCTGCATCCGTAATATGGTATTGTACAGGAGGGGTAAGACACCTTATTAAGAATGGATTTACACAGGATAACTTATCTTACCTAGGTGTACTTGAACTAGCTATAATTATAAGTGTAACAGTAGTAGCAGTATGTTTCTTTGTAATGTATTAAAGGGTAATTAAATGGTGGGGTACAAAAACTGGTTTTACATTTAGTAAGTATATAAAGATACCTATGGAAGCCTGGGGGCACTTCTTGGAGCCTCGTGCTAACGCATGCTACATAAGAAGAATAACAGTTAAAATGTGTTGAAGGGTAATTAAATGGTGGGGTACTATAATTTCTGTATGTTGTTAGAAACCACACCCCATTCCCACATTGTCAACCCCTCTATCGGCTGAAATCCAGTCATATCAATACTCTCCGCCATATCTAACACCTGAAACTCACTACCTACAATATTTTCCACCTTCTCGTACCCTTCAAACTCAGGTATAGTAACCATTTCCGCCTACATTCCATTTCCGCCTCTTGTGTTCGCTTGTAATCGACATGGCATGTTATCATGTGCAATTATACCCATGTATGTTACACAAGCCGTTAACGGTTATTATATACACTATACACATGCTATAATACCGCATGTAATAACACGCATGGCATGTTGTTACATGTAAAGTAGTAACATGCCATGCCATAACTCCTATATTATACCACCTGAAACACTACTCTCATAGGGCTTTACGGAGTGTTATACACCTGAAACGCAAGTATAGCAACGTTTTTCACCTATTGCAAGTAATATGTTATTTTTATGTTAAGTTTTGTAAACACACTGAAACTCACGTATAATAGGCATCTTCGGGAATTGCCTAGTCTATTTGGAGGATTTTTTAAAACGTAGGGTTGACAAAAAATTCTTTTTCGCATATAATGAGGGAGCGGTAAGCAACAGACAATAAGCAGTTAAAGTATCAGTTAAAATATGGAGGGCAAAACAATGCCAAAAAGAAATTCAGAAAAACAACATTTAACCATGAACTATGGGCATGACGTTGCAAAAACACGTCTTGCGAAAAAATTACAAAATAACGGTTTCAACGTTGCGGAGTTGAGAAAAACTATATTACAACATCCTACAATTAAGGAATATATAGCGAAAAACTTAGTACGTGTTGACCGTATTATTGGGCAAAACTTTCGTGTAGCTTGCGTAAATACTACACTTGGGGAGGCTGGGGTTGCACATAACGCACTGAATAATAAGTGTACAATAGCTTTACAAGTAAAAAATATATGTACAAGAATTGTACGTAATGTTACTGAAAGTGGTAAAAATTACGGAATTAGTAAGGGAATAGATAAAATAAAGGGGGCAAAATATTCCGATGTTATCTATGTAGGAGCTGACCAACTAACTCTGGACTGGGTGAAAAGAGAATACTCCCAACCTATGAACAAAAACTTAACCTTATTAGAAAAACATAAAAAATATGACGGGTGGAAATAATTCCACCCCCCTGAAAAATAAGTTATTACAATTAAAATTATGGAGGCTATTATTATGACTACTTATGAACAAAACAAAATTACAAAATTGACTACTGATGTAATGAGTGATTTACAAGATTGTAAAGAGGAGATGAAATCTAACATCTCTGATGATAACCAAAAAGAGTTACAAGAGGATACAAGTTTTATCCTTAATGATAATATTAGACGATTGACTATGTTGCAATCCCAACATGTATTCCTTAATAAAGAGGATACAATCAAAGCAAATAGGTTGATGTATATTGTCAATCATATCATTAAAGATATTGAGATTTAAGGGGATTTATTCCCCTCCCCTATACAGGGGGATTATAATTGAGTTAGTAGAATAAAGATAAGGAATAAATAAGAATGAGTAAAGTATTTGTAAAGAACAATAAAGGTATGATGATAATGGATAGAAATGATGTTGAGTTATCATTGATGTATAAGACAGTAGGGAATAAAAAAGTTAGTACAGTTATGAATGGTGAAAGATATATGTTAGATGTACCCGTAGTAACAAGAAAAACAAGTAAAGAATTAGTTACATTGATGTTAGGTTCATTGATAGGAACAGGAATATTTTATACACTAATGGTTCTTATGATAGGACTAACACCATTGAATAGATAAGATTTAATAATCCATATTTTAATTGCTTCCCCCTGATATAATTCAGGGGGTTTTCTTTTGTCAGAATGGATTTTAACAGTGGTTTATGTTCGGGAGGTATAAACTTATACAACTTTATAGTAACAAGGCTTCCTGAGCCTTCTAGCTATCTCAGATTGAATGTTTTGTTTTATTGGTTATAAGGGTATTTATTCTCCCACCCCATTATATTTAATTCCCGCATGGCAGAAAATAACGGAAACACTTGCTATGACTGGGTTTGAGCTATTTATATAGAGTGTAAAGGTTTACAGGACATAGAAAATTTTTATAGGGTAATAATGAGCATGCCTGATAACTACTACACATGTAATAATGAGATACTATTATACACTCATGTCAACTATTTGTCAAGTGTTATGTTAAGAATTGTAAAATATTAAAATAAGGGGTTGAAAAATAAAATTATTTGTGTTAAGATAAGCATGTAATAAGTAAGTTATGGAGGACTTAATGATAAAATGTACAGGTGAAAAAACTATAAAATGTGTTGCATATTACAGCAGGACACACAGGGAAATAGCAGAAATAGTAGATAGTAAATATTGGAGAATATTCCGCAAAGTACGCAAGGAATGGAATAACTTAACTAAGTTATCATGTGAAACTAAGCTATCAGTAGCGGATATTATAGCAGATAAGTATAACACATGTTACGCAGTAGGGGCAGATATAGCTAACTCAATAGCACTAAGTACGGCGATAGGATAAGGAGTAACTAATTATGGCAAGACCAAAAGATATAGAAAAGCACTTTAAAGGGGAGGGAGTAAAAGCCTATTGGTATAAAGGGAATGTATTCTTATTATTCAGTTCTGGTTATTTTTATTTATGCCCGAAAGTTCATGCTGAAAGAGTACACGGAACGGAAGAAGAACGGCTTAATAAGATAGCGGATATTATAGACGTAGAATACAAGAAACAGGAAACAGCATATAAACTGGCAGAATATAAGAACCTAGTTAAAAAGTACAATGACACTATACAAACTATTGAAGAAAAAATAAAGGACACAGAACAACGTATTCAGAAACTCGAAAAAGAATTAGAAAATAAATAACTCCATAACAAAAGCAACAGGCATGGGATAACTCATGCCTGTTGTGTTATAGTAAGATACTATTATATCATAGTTTACTTATTTGTCAATACCTATGTTAAGAATTGTAAAGTAACCATTATGCCTGTTGACATATAATTATTTTCATACTACAATAAGCATGTAATAAATAAGTTATGGAGGACAAATAAATGAAAAAATACAAAGTAACAATACAAACAGATGAGGGAAAATTAGCAATCCTCGTGAATGCTAGTAACACAGATAACGCAAAGAATATTGTTATAGACATAGAGAGATGTTCATTAAGTGATATATTAGAAGTAAAGGAAGTAGAGGACATACAGGGGAATATCTGGAAACGAGAGTTCAAGCAATTCAAAGACAGAGTAAACGTGATGACTATAAAAGAATTTTCAGAGTTTATGAATATAATGTTTAGAACTTTCAACTTTATAACCGTAGTAGAGGACATGGACATTGACCAAGTAAACAGTTTACAGGAAGCACCAAAGGGAAATAACATCTCAATGACATCAAAAGAACTTATGGAATTTTTCAACGATAAGTTATCAATGGACATAGAATAAGAAAATTGTTAATAACTAAAATGAAATCGCTTTCTTGAAACACAGCTCCTGAACCTAATCAGGGGCTTTTCTTTTCTTATTTTAGGGGCTTATAAATATTTTTATTACTCCCACCCCATAATATCTTAATCTATTCCCGCACCCCCGAAATACCCCTGAAACCCCCGTTATGATTGGATTTGAGCCTATTTTATGATTGGGGGAAGTTTTTGGCATGCCTGAAAATTTTCAAGATACTATTATACACTATGTTGAATGATTTGTCAACCCTACCCGAAAGATTGTTACAATACTTTACAAAAGATTGTAGTTAACATAACTTAACAATATAGAACAGAATGGTTGACATAAAATTATTTTAATGTTAAAATAGTCATGTAGATAATAGATTGAAAACAAAAGGAGATTGAACATGATTAAGGAACTATTAGAAACAAGAGAAGAAACAAACGCACTAAACGAAGTAGAAACAGCAACAGACTATCTTGTAATTAAACCATCACATTATGACGGCAAGTATAAAATCCACGTATCAAAAGAAACTCATAAGAGTTGTTTTAAGGAGTTCTTACCTTTTGCAAATGGTAACTTTAATTATACCGCAGGAGCAGGAAGAAAATCAGCGAAGAAACTGGAAACAATAGACAATATACTAAACGACAATAAGGACACATTAGTAACTTTATGGAAAGAAAACAAATACCAAGATATGGTAAATTTTCTTGCAGAAGAAATCAGAAACAAGAAACTATTCAAATAAAATAACTCCATAGTATAACTAACAAAACAGGGAACATGTAAATAACACATGTTCTCTTGTAGTATACACATAATGAGATACTATTATATCACAATATCTTATTTTGTCAATACTTATGTTAAGAATTGTAACATATTCATTATACCTATTGACAATTATTTTTATCTATGTTAAGATAATCATGTAATAAATAAGTTATGGAGGTAAACAAAAACTATGGAAGGAATGGACAAAGTAACACGGGAAATGTTCGATAATCTAGTAAATTATTGTATCGCAACAGAAGATGAAATTACACTTGTATGTCAGATAAATGGATACAGTGAACAAACTATGCCTGACATCTTATATGTAAAAACAGGTATGAGGTCATGGGAACAGTATTTACGAGAATACGGATATGACGAAGAAGAATAAAAACAACCCTGAAAAATAAAATAATACTCCCATAAGAAAACTAACTTATGGGAGTATTTTAATATGTTAATTCTAAGGGCAACAGCAGGCTCATTAAGGCGTGTTAACTCTATTTTATATATAAATAGTCATAGGCAATATAAACAGGGCTTAAAACGGCTTGTACAAAATATTTACCCATAAGCCAGAAGAACTACTACACATGTAATAACGAGATACTATTATAACACAGTTTACATATTTGTCAACCCATGTGTTAAGAAATATTAACATTAACTTTTCTTAACATACCTATTGACATAATAATTTTTTCATGTTAAGATAATCATGTAATAAAGTTATGGAGGTAATTACAAATGGCAAAAACATGGAACACAAACGAAATCAGAGAAAAACTATTTAATGACATTCTTAACTATATGGGAGAAACAAGAGAGGAGGCAATCCACGAAATCAAAAGGTATATGAAAACATTCCCAAAAGAAACAGACTATAACATATACCAGTATGGTAATCTTGCAGTATATAACGACCAAGTATGGAAACACATGCATAAATTAGGGCTTAAAAATAAACTTATGACACTATCAAAAGAAAATCCTAACGAGTACGGAACAGAACTAGCAAACATGTACAAAAGAGGAGTAAGACAAGCACTATCTTATGCACAAGCATACAATCTCTTATAACTTATTTATTATCTACATATAAGAGAACAGAGGAGCATGCCAGCACATCAGAAACAGGCGTGCTCTTTTGTTATTATAAGTAAATGAGATACTATTATATCACTAATTTTTTATTTGTCAAGTGTTTGTTAAGAAATGTAACAAATAAAATATTTTCAACAAAACTATTGACATAATAATTTTTTCATGTTAAGATAAGCATGTAATAAATAAGTTAGTAAAGTTATGGAGGACTTAACACTATGGAAAAAGAAAAACAATGTAGAACACTTGCGGACGTAATCAAAGTTATGGACAAAAATTGTTATTCGCTTGTAAAGGAAACAACAGAAACAATCGAGGTAAAGAGAAAAGTATTATTATTCATAAATAAATACACCCCTACGGATTGTGGAGTAAATAAACAGTACCTTATTGGGAATAACTTTAAAGTAGATAAGTATAATAATGGACATTATTACAAAGTATATAGAAAACTATCATAGTTAACATATCTTAACATGTATATTGACAAGCATGTACAGTTTGTAATATACTACTATTATAAAATTGTTAGTTATAAAATTGTTAGTTATAAAATTGTTAGTTAGAAAAAAGTAGGAGAAAAAACAAATGGCAAGCACAAAAGAAATATTTGCGAAAGGGTTGTGCTACATGTTACGTGAGGAGCAAGACCTTTTACAAGAGTACACAAGCGGATTAAACTATTACAAAATTATTGCTAAGAAATATGGGAATAGTGATGTAAGAGCAAGAAAAAAATTGTTGAAAATACAGGGGGAATTAGAACAGATTAAACTCCAACTTGATAACGTAAGAAAAGATTATGACAAGTACCTTAAAGAGTATTCATACACCGAAGAAGATTTAGAAAAATACAATATTCACCCATCAACTGATGAGGAGTTAGAACAGGATTATATCAACGATTTAAAAGAGGTTGATTATAACAAGAGTTATACAAAAGAAAACCATGACACATTGGTAAGTAAAGTACACGAGTTCAACCTATTGAATGGATTACCTATTGTTAATTGGTAACTTGATAACAGAATTAAACAAAATATATATATCCCGAAAATATCTGAAACCCTTTGTAAATGAATGATTACAGGGGTTTTTCTTTTGGTTAGATTAGATACTATTATACACTACTTCCTGTATTTGTCAACCTCTTTGTACAATGATTGTTAAGAAATGTAAAATATTAAAACAGGGGGTTGACATAAGAATTATTATGTGTTAAGATATACATGTAGATAACAGATAAGCAAAAGGAGAAACAAGTTATGGAATACAAAGTTGATTTTGATGTAAATGAGTTTGATTTTTGGTCAGGTGCAAAAGATACTATTGCAGATGTTAAAAAATATGATTTAATGGAAGAATTAGGAAATTTAATCGAAGAAACATTCGCAGATACAACGCCGACAGATACAGAAATAAACGATTATGTATGGTTTGAAAGAGATGAAATATATAGTAGATTAGGACTTAATAAGAATGGGGAAAGAGATACAGACAAGTTCCCTATTGGTACAAAAGTAGTAGTTATAGACAGTGCAGGAATAACAGACGGAACAATAGCTACTATCACAGGGCATAACGACAATAGTGATAGCTACCCGTTAGAAGTAGAATACATAGATGGAAACGAAATGAAAGAAGAAGATATTGTCGCATTAGATGAAGTAAGAACACTGGAAGAAGTATATCTTGACTACTTTAATAACGGACACACAGCGGAAAGTCTTGCAGATTTGTATTATATCAGTGTAGAACATGCGAAGAAAATTATTGAAGTAGGTAGAGAAGAACACGAAAAGAATTGTACGAAATAACTTATATAACTTATGTGTAAGGGAGTTAAGGTTAAAACTTAATTCCCTTATCTGTATGTAGAACAGTAAAGGGAGGAAATAATAGAATGATATTGAGAGAGTTAGTATTGTTAGTAGTAACGTGTGTATGGTTGTATAGTGTATTATAGGTTGACGCCTGTTATTGTTTGGGTTATATTATAATTAAATAAATAAATCATT